>Ga0114996_10000700_pt1 | contig 46687 bp, 44 predicted proteins | sample ArcticOcean_MG_C_4_FD_87039 | JGI IMG/M metagenome (GOLD analysis project Ga0114996, IMG submission 87039) | Marine microbial communities from western Arctic Ocean - ArcticOcean_MG_CB4_134 | ecosystem: Environmental > Aquatic > Marine > Oceanic | place: Arctic Ocean: Canada Basin | collected... | reverse complement strand
TCGCCTTCGCCTTCCTCGCCTTCGTCGTTCATCGACATTTGAAACGCGGTATTCATATATGTAGGATCAAGGACCATATCTGCTGCGGGCGAATCTAGGGGATCTAAGTCCCATCGAGCACGCACCTCGTTTACGGACATGAATTTCGTGGCGCGCTTAATGTCTTGGTCGAGCTTTTCGTCTTCGGTGCGGACATTCAAGCCGCCGAAAACCAGCTCAAATTCTTCGTTCTGGGGAGAAATCAGCCAGCGGTTGATCCAACCTTGCATCGACCGGAGCAAAGGCCTAAGCCCCTTCTCTTTGGACAGCATAATCTTATCGCTTGGCCCCTGGTGGTTCATGGCCGCGGTCTGGCCCTCGGCCCCAAACACAAACCCTAGCTCGGCAGCATCAATCTGATAGATGGCACACGCGATCTTGAGCAAGTAGCCCGTCCAGTTTTGGAAATCTTGCCAGTCTCGGTTGGATTGAAGGTTGATCGACTCCAGCCCTTCCTTGTGCTCGGGGTCAAGTTGGATAATCGGTGTCCGGCGACTATTCGCCGCGCCCGACAGCATCGAATAAAACTCACGGCGGAAAGCGCGAAAAAGCTGCGGGTTCATTTTTGACTTAACCGCGAGAATGCCCGCCGTTGAAAGCCCTTGGCTGTAATCATTAATCTTGTGAGTGTCCGCTGCGAGCAACGCCGTGACCGTTCGCACCAGCTCTTCTAGCTCCGGGAACCCATATCCATTCGCTTTAACCCAAGTGCGCGGCCTGCGGATTCCGAACGCAAGCTCTGCCGCGGTAAATTCGGCCACGACCTTTTGCCCTACGACTTGCACATAGCTAGTCGTGTCGAGCGACCGCCTGCCCTGGGCTCGCTCGGCGTCGCTAATTTGCGCCCTGCGAATCGTGGCCCCGTCGACAGGCACAAAGCCCGCAACCCCGCCGCCTCGGTTTTTAATGACCTCGAAGCACGCTTGGTCAAAGATCAACGAATCACGGGTGATCTGGCGTAAGAAGCTTTCAAACCCAAGCTCTGGCGAGATTCGAGGATCCCCACAGGTCTCTATCCAGTCAGTGAGTCGTCTGATCTCTTTTCGGTCTTCCGCAGTTACTTCCTTCTCGCGGTCGCGCAAACGAATAGAAAACCCCAAACTATACGGATCGCTCTGCGGGGTGGCAAACTCAGCTACCTGATTGGTTCTCGTATTCACGATAGCGGCGACCACGGGGGTACGTGCCATCGACCGAAGAACATCGTAACCCACGCCGCGTGACGAATCGCTGTACGTCAACGCCTCCCCTGAGATTGTCCCAAGCGTGTAGTCCATCGGGTCAAGGTTCCAGGCAGTCGGTTGCGGCACGGCGGACGCCTTGGCTTTCACCAACGCCGTCGTGTCATCACTGCCAAACCACTTGTCGAACCATCCCATGTGTCACTCCGCGTCTTCGTCAAACAAAATATACGGCTCGCCGTCAGGTAGAAACGAGCGCGAGTTATTCCGCTTGTGGAACCGATGCTGATCCTGATGCACCAACGCCGCGTCGATCATATCGGGTATCTCTAGATCTGCATAGTACACGTCTACGGACCCGTCGTAATAGTCGCCTAAATGCTTTAGCTCGGATGGACCGTGACCCAGGCGCTTCAATTCGCGCTTAATGCCCCACCAATACCAACCAAAGTTACGATAGTACAGGTGATCTACAGCTAGGATAGATAGGATATTCGTTGCGAGCGCCTCGTTCATGCAGCCTCCGTCTCAATCTCTTGGGCCACGTCCTTTGCTTTAAGCAAGTGCCGGATCTCACGGTTGAGCTTTTTGTTAAAAGCGACCCACACAGGAGTCTGGTTGTATTTTGCCCAGGTCTTCGACAGCTCGGATAGGCGGTGCCCTGATTCGGACATGTCCTGCGCAACCCACGACCAGTCGTATGACTTGAGCGGTTGATGATAGCCCGCTTCAACATAATCCGACGCAATCGCCTGAGCCAAAGCGCCTAAACCCGCCTCTGTTGGCGTCCACCAGGTCGCCCCCTGGGGCAACTCAGCGTCCAAGTATCGGGCAATATCCCCCTCGGCGGTAACGATCAGGCCGGGGGCGCGGTCATATTGGGAGCCGCCACCCTTATCTACCAGCGATTGCAACTTCCCTTGCATTGTGTCCGCGTGGCGCTCGAATTGTCGCGAAGAAAACCGAGTAGTCATAGACGAGACCTGGTAGACCGACTCCAGTTGCTTAGTGACAATATCGGCCTCATTCCCTGGGCGTGTCGATACGCCTCCCGCGTTCAACTCCACGAACGACGGCTGATCGGGAGTCGCCCCGCGCTTTCCTTTTTGCTCTTTCTCCCATTTCTTCAACTCGGCTTCAAGAGCGCCTACGCGATCTTTGAGCGCCTTGTACTCGGGCGTGTCTTTTTTATTTTCATCCACGAGCACGCGAGCTTGTCCATAAAGCCCGTCGCTTTGATATTTACCCGTGCCCCACAGCTCTGAGCGGATTTCGCTCTCGCGCTCGCTGGCTCTCTGCTTCAACACGGGCGGAGATACGTTGTCCTCAGACTTGATAACGATCCGCTTTTTCCGATAGTCAATAGCGTCCACGATGTATTCACGGCCAGCGCGGCGAATAAGCTGCCCCTCGAAAAATGCCTGGCCTTTTGCGGAAATAAACCCCGCCCGATCCTCGTCGATTGCCGCCTTCAAGTGCGCGGGTAGAAACTGATTCCCTCGCGCACGGTTTCGTAATTGCGTGATTTTAGCCTGCCGCCGATCATTCATTTCGCTCGGAGAAGAGTTTTCATATAGCCAACGCATTCGGCGCAGCTCCGAGAGCGTTTTAATGGCGTCGGCTTCTTTTTTGGCCGTGAACGCCTCGCGCATTTCAATCATTTGCGTTTCGTACTCGGCCCTGGCCGCTTCGGGATCCTTGCTGATCTCGATCAGGACTTCCATACGTGTCGTGCTCTCAGAGTCAATGTCAATGCGCTCGCTGCCACCTTGCAATTTGTCCTGCCAGCCCTTTTTACCCATGACCGTTGCGGCCTTGTAGGCGTCATAAGTGCCCCGCGCCACGTATTCGTGCAGTTGCACCGTATCGGCGGGGTTCCCCTGGCGGACACCGCGCCCATTACGCTGATGAACAATTGCATTGTTCCAAGGGATCGTGACGTGGTGAATGTCCGTACACGTTTTTTGTAAATTTATGCCCTCGCCAATGACACTAGACCCAATTACGACGCGGATTTTTCCCGCGTTAAAATCCTTACTGATCTCCTGCCGCTTCGACGCGCCCGCGGTCTTCGAGTTAACGATTGCAATTTCGTCTGCGGGAATCCCCGCCTCCACCAGGAGTTGCTTGATTCGGTCTTGAGAGCCCCCGCTGTGATAATCACAAAAGATAATGTGCCCGCCACCGCGCTCTGCGATCAATGTATAATAATCCAGTTTCTTTTGCAGAGCCTTGCGCTCTTCTTCGGGGGCGGCTTTAAGCTGCTTTTCCAGCTCTTTGATCTTTGTCTTTGCTTCTTTCTTGGTCTCTGGCATTCGGGAAACAACCGCGTCTCTAACCGCCAGGTACTTGGGGGCTTTCCGCCACGCATCAGGAAACGCCACGGGATCATACAAGCTTAGATCCATCGCGATCTTCTCAAGCTGTGACAGCATCCCAAAAGCTTTCTGTTGGTCCTCGGTCTCGCCCGACGCACGCAGTGCTTCAATCTCTGCCTGGACATCGTCGTAAATCACCTGTTGTTGATCCGTCATGTCCAACACATGGCGGGTATGGGGCGCGTCAGGAATGGACAAACCCACGTCTTTCGCTGTGCGGTAAATCTGATACTTAGCTAGGAGCCCCTGGATTTCCGGCAAATTCTTGAACCCCACGACCTCCGATTGTTCTACAACATTTCCGCCAACGTCCAGGCCCAGGCGATCCTCGATCTCGCAATACTTCGTGACAAAGTCCTCAACGTCATGGATACTACGCGCCTCCAACTCTTCGGGCGCGAGAATATCCAACATATTGTAGACTTCAATCGGGCTATTCTGAGTCGGCGTGGCCGTCAAGAAGTACACGCCGTCCCCGCGCTCGCCGCCTGTACGCGCCCGCATGGCCGCGACACGCGCCTGATGATCTTCCTTCGACTCCCCTGCCTTCCGTCGCTCCAGGACCAACCGCGCTTTTAGGTGCATATCTCGCGCCCGCTGCGATTGCATCCCCCCGCCCATGTGCTTCGGCTTCTTCTTGCCTCGGATTCGAGGCAGCCCATATAAGTTTTTGTATGCGTGCGCTTCGTCTGGAATGATCGCGTCGATGCCCAGGTCCTCAAAGAAGATGGGGAGACCGCCCGTGCCCTTAAAGCCACTCGCAATCTGGGAATCGTAATTGGCCTTGATCTGTTCCTCCGCTTTCTCCTGCGACTCCTTGGTTTTTCTACCACGAGCCTCGGCTAGGTCACGCGCACGGCGGAACGAGTAGTCTCCCTCTGTAAAGTCGCGGAGTGTGTCTTCTTTCACAGAGATACCCTGAAAGATCTCTCGGGTCATGATCACCAGGTCGTAGTCATTCTGCATCATGTCGGTGAGCTTACGTGCCGTTGTCTCTCGATTATTGGTGTCGTCCCGATAGACAATCTTGCCATCCTTCATAACGACGTTGCCCTTGCGATCCCGCTTGGGCGATGCTCCGACTACAAGCACCTTCGATCCTGGAAACAAAAACTCTAATTCCTCGGCCCAATTGACGAGAACCGATTTTGGACAAACAACCGTGGGGCGGCGGGTCTTGCCCGTCTGTTTAAGCCTCCGCGCCAGCATCATCGCCGCAAACGTCTTGCCCAGGCCCACGTCCAGCGCCATGATCCCTTTGCCGCGGTCCAAGAAAAACCGAGCGGCCTCATTTTGAAAATGATGGGGGGTTATCCCCTCACGCATCCCTTCGAGCTGCAATGGCGCAGATCCCACCGCCCGCGGCACGTCTCCAAAGAACGTCCGGTTATACATCTCGTCCAGACCCTCGGCGTGGTTCGACGTTAAGCACCACTCCTTGAAGTCCTGCTCGAACGCGGCAAACTCTTGCGCGTGGCGGTCAGTGATTTGCATCCCTTGAGGGTTCCAATGCCGCATAATCACGTCAATGTTGGGTCCCTTATATACATATCGCTTCTTAGGATCGTCCGTCTCTTCGCGCTCCCGCGCATATATCAACGGCTCCCGCGACCCATCAGGTGCCACATACGCCGCGTGGTAGACGCCGTTCTCCTGCGTAATGTCAATGTGGCTGTACCCCGGAGGGACGCCACGGCTCTCTGTCCACCACTCCGCGATAATTTCCGTGGGGATCCATTTGTGGAGCAGGCTCAGCTCCGCATTATCAATTGACCGGCGCATTTGCGCGATCCGCTCGGCCAAGAATTGTTTTTGCTTTTCGAGTTGGTCTTTTTCTGCCACCGTGGGTTGTTCGCCCGCAAGCTGGCGCTCTACCGCATCAAACTTTTCGTAAATCAGACCAGAGCCATAATCCTCGAAGTGTCGAATCTGACCATCTGCCTCGACAGCAAACTTGCCGCTTGCCAAGATCTTGACATGCGCTTCCGCTCTTGAAGCTTCCCCCTCGAACAAATCAAGAACCCGCTGTATGTCAAGAATCCCGTGTTTATCAATCTCCGCAAGGTACTGAGCAACCTCCAGCAAGTCGGTTCTGTCAATATTCGCCTGCTCGGCAATCTGCGGATCCTTCGAGAGTAAATCAGATAACCCGCCCTCAGTGTCGATAGCTGTGATCAGCAGATTGACCGCGGGGTCTTTTTTGGCCAGCAGCTCAAGCGTTTTGTGTTCGAGCGGGTGTCCGTAATCCAAAAACCATGACTTCACGGCCTGGGATGCTTCAAGCCGCAAGGCTCGGGCCTTAAAGAAGTCACCCGCAAGAACCGCGTCCCGCAAGCTGGCCACCAGTCGGCTCGACTCGATGGCCCGCGTCAACGCTTCATCGCTCGAATCAATCAGCGCCACCACGTCTACCTGGTCAACGGGCGTCCAGCGCCCGCGCACCAGGATATGCTGCTTGCCGTTAATGACTTTAACCTCGCCATCGACGGGCGGCGTCTTTGCCTCCAGGCTGTTCGCGTGATTGATCGCGGTCTCAAACACGTCGCTTGATTCCGCCAATGCCTGTAACTGCGCCCAGGTCACAGGCGTCCCGGCCTCACCAGGAGTCGCGCCTTCCTCCGTCAATTCGAGCATTCGGGCGGCTAGTGTGTCCGCGTCGCCTGTAATCTTCGCCCGCCATCCGGTCTCTTCTTTACTCAGTTTTGTTCCGAGCACACGCTCAGGGTGGGCGTCGAACCAATTACCGTCAATAAAGTCTTGGTCCCAGGCGTCCACTGCCCGCAGCATATCCTCACCGCCCGTTTTAAGCGCCGCGGCTACCGCAGAATCCCGCTTGCGGAAAATCAGGACATCAGAGATAGGAGCGGTGTGTGCGTGTGCGAAAGCTTCCTCGGGAAGACGGAAGGCATCTACCAATTCGGCCTTTGCCAGTAGCTTTTTGCGAAAAGCGGCCTTGGGGCCGTGCATAACACGACCATGTACAATCATCGCAACCAGCCCGCCGTCCTCGACCATATCCAGGCTCGTGTCCACGAAGTATTCGTCGGCCACCGCGATCTCAGGCTTGTGGAGTAGCTGAGTACCGCCCGTGCGAGCAAGAAACGGGGCGTTCGTGATCACGCCCTGATATTCGGGCATTAGCCCTTCGCGTACCAGCGCATGAGCTTCGAGGGACTCCGAAAGGATCTCGTTCTGGTCACCATGCAGCGCACTCGCCACGTCGGCCACGCCCTGATCAATCTCAACGCCTGTGAGCTGCATCCCTTCGGGCGCGGTCTCTAGGAACACGCCTGCCCCGCAAGCGGGCTCTAGCACCTTCGCGTTCTCGGGTAAGCCATGAGCTTGCATCATCGACCACATCGCAGAAGCGATGTCTGGCCGCGTGAAGTATTGGTTCAGACTGGAGCCAATACCCCCGTCGCCCGAAAACTCAGCGACCTCCTGCTTTTCCGCATCGGTCAAGTCCCGGCCCGACTGCACCAATTCCTGGGCGCGAGCATTCGCTTTCTCGCGCTCGCCTTTGGTCATCTTCTTGCCCATGTGGCTGGCCAGGTCTATGCGCGGGGGCGCGGGTTCCGTCGGACGCAGGGCCTCACGCTCTCTACGCTCGCCTTCCGCTTCCCCACGAATGACCTGCGGGGCGGGCTCGGGGGGCCGTAGATCGGCGTACAGTTTTTCCAATACTTCGCGGTTCTGCTCGCCGTACTTGCCCGACTCAGAGCTGTAAATTTCAATAAACCGATTCAGGACTTCTGTATTCTGCTCGCGGATATTCTCGGGCACGTCCTGGTCAAGGGCTTCGACGAGCAAGTCCGTTGCTTTCCCGGAGATCACACGGGCCGCGCCGTGTATAAAATTCTCTTCATCGTTCGCCTGGGCCGTTAGACGCACCTGGGGATCTACCTTCATCGCTTCGTAGAGCATCGAGTAAAGCACCGCGGGCTCGACACGACCTTCCGCGTCCATAAAGCGCGGCCTAGAGACCTCGGGCTCAGGCTCGGGCATGGTCTCGAAGTTATCTTCGGGTTCGCTCAGAACTGCCTCCCGCAGACGCTTTGCAACCTCTGCCGCAAGCTCTTTACGGTCCATGTGTACGTTGTTGTCGTCGATGGCGTACCCGACCATACGCTCAAAGTAGGTGGGGTCATCGTCGAATAGCTCTAGGTTATCGTCCCGGTCCTCCATCATGTCAGCGAGGGCCTCTTGAATCACCTCTTCTTTGCGCTCAGGTGACGGGATCTCCCGCAAGCTCATGCGCTTTGCTTCTTCGGGGTCAAGTGCCTGGGGATAAGTTACGGTGCCGTGGGCAAAGTCGGGATGAGCACCGATGCCTGAATACCCTCTAGGGACCGTCGAGGACGCTACGGGTCGATGGTAGGCACCGTAGATCACGGGTGCGGGCTCCGCGGCCGGTGCGGGCGGCTCAAAGAATTGGTCCGCTCGCTCATCGTTCACGACGTTAGCCATGATACTGAGCAAGGTATTTTCTCGGAGCTTCCACGCGGCGTCTTCGTTCGCCTCGACCAAGCGGTCTCGCTCGTCAAAACTGGTAGCCTCGCGCAATGCGACCAAAAGATCCCATTCGGCTTGGCCCAAGGGGAAATCAGGGTGCGGTAGACTGCTCTGGACACCTGGAGCGCCAACCGTCGCCATTTGCTCGGCCAGGGACGGGCGCTCGGGCTCCGCGATGGGCTCGGGTTCTTCGGGTTCGAGCCCTAGCGCCTGCAAATGCTGCGCTAACCTTTCTCGATTCAAATCTTGTAGCACCTGCCCCGTGTTCCATGTCACCGTCACGTCCGGTGCTTCAATCAAAGCGCGAACAACTGCGGAAATCGCTTTTTCCGAAAACTGTTCGAGTTGCTCCAGGTGTAAGATCCCGCCTTGAGCAAAGGAGACTTCGCCCTTAATTGCGGCTGCGCTCGTTGAGTAATGGGGCGCTCGAAACGGCTTTCCTTCGGACAGCTCTTTCGCTTCGCTTATCGACGTACTCTGATGGTGGGCCGTATGTGTTTCTCGTGCGGACAAACGCTCCGCGCTTCGCCCGAATAACTGCCCTCGGGATGGGCCTGTCAATACCTCCAGGTCGTATGATACCCCCCAACGTGGGTGAGGCCGCACCTTTATGACCTTCGCTGGAGAGATCCCATTTCCGTCTTTGACCCAAACGGACGCCCCTACCGTAATTTGCTGCTCGGGCTCCGCGATGGGCTCGGGCTCCGCGATGGGCTCAGGCTCCGCGATGGGCTCGGGGGCTGCGATGGGCTCGGGCTGTAACGCCCCAAATTGATCCAACGTGCCAGGGGCCGGGGTGGTCTGGCCGTCCTCGATCAATCGCGCTATGGCCAACTCAGGCGCATCGAATACGGTGTGCCCGCTAATCCCCTGATCATCATATCGGGTTGTGCGCCATCGCCCCGGCTCGGCGGGCTCGGGCGTGATTGAGGCGTGGTGTCCTGCTCCATCGCTAAACTCAACCGTCCCCTCGGATATGAGTTTTTGCATTTCCGCAGTTTTTTGTTCTTTCTCAGCAGCTCGACGGTCCTGGTCTGCGATGAGCTGCTCAACGGTCATCCCGACTCTGCCGGTTCCCGCGATTGGGGGCTCGGGGGGCTCGGGCTCCGCGATGGGCTCGGGTTCTGCAAACAACCCCTGCTGTTCAACGACCTGATCGGCCTCCAAGCTCGCAATGCGTCGGTTCAAATGACGTAGCACATGGGCCATTGACTCCCAGGGCGCAGGAGGCGTGTCGACACGCGGGTCTTTACTCTTTGGACTGGCTGCGGGCTTTTGCGATTCCTTGCGCTCGCCCTTCGTCTGGTGAGCTGTGAGAAAATCGCGAAGATAACGCAGCGCGTCCAGGTCAGTGGCCTTGACGATGCCATGCCAAAAGTCCGCAGATAGGAGCCCTCGGGCGCGAGCGCCCGTGTCCTTGGTCTTAGACTGTCCTGGTTGCCAGAGCTGCGTGAGCCCCTGGAGTAAGATGCCCAGCTTCGAGGCTCGTCCCCGCTTCGGCTTTTCGTAAATGTAACGATAGCCGTCGGCGGTTTGAAGGCGCTTGCCTTTGCCGCGATAGGCTTGCCCGCGGGTGGCCTTGAGCATAACGGCTTCGTAATCCATCATTCGTCATCGTCATCCAGGTCGAGGGCCATGACCATCTGAGAAAGGGTCTGCATCAGGTCAACTGCTTGCCCAGGATCAACTGAAAAATCACTGGCGACCTTAGCCATGTGTATAGCTTCTTCAATCTCGTGATGCTTTGCTTTATACCATGCGCCTACTTCGTGCAGCGCAGCGAAAACAGCGCCCCCCGAGGCGCGAGATACTTTGGCCAACTTTTGAGATAATGAGGCGGCTGTTTTCGCGGCCTTGCTGGCAACCTTGGGGGCGTCGCGAAGCACCTTCGCCGCGGTCTCCAGATCCCCTGGAGCAGATACCTGCTGCCCCTGCTGCCCCACGGGCGGATACTTGTAATCCCACTTGCCGCCGACCATCTTTCGATAGCCTCCCTTTTTAGACTTCGGAATGGCCGAATATCCTGCGGGGGGCTTCCATCCCGAAGATTCACGCTTCGCCTGCTTCTTTGCAGCCTTGACTTTGCGCTTGCGCTTTGCGCTTTTCGAGCTTGCCTTGAGCAACTCTGAGTAATCGCTCACAGCTACCTCCTTTTTGCGAAGTCCAATAGCAGATCTTGAGACCGGCGCAACTGGTTGCCGCCACGGTCTTGCGAAGCGGTGACCGCTGCAAGGGCGGCATCGTCGTCACTGGTTTCGCCGCCTGTTTCGACCCTGGCGGCGTAGCCCTGGTAATCCGGCTTGTCCCCTGCCACGACATTATCATCAATGTCAGCGCGGAAAACTCCAGGCATATCAGCGGCAAAGTCGAGCAGCTCGGGCATCGACATATCAATCTGGACCGTCTGAAACTCACGCTCTGGCGAAATCATCAGCATCGCAGCGAACCGATGATGCCCGTCCAGAATATAAGACTTACCGTCCTCATTGGGCTTGGTCACGATGATGGGATCGCCAGTCAAATCTACAGGGTGAGCCTTCCCAGAGCCATCGGTCCAAGACCCCGTCAGATGGGAATGGGCCATCGACAACGCCTTCGGCCCTTGAATCTCGGCCTGGGTTGCCATCAGCTTGCCCACGGGTATATTCCCCGTCGTGATCTCAACCCCTTTTTCTTTCAGAGCCTCCATCATCTGTTGCAGCATAGGCTTGTCGTTGTCGGGGTCCGCGCCCGCAGCTACCGCCGCATCGTACTTCCAGCCGTCTTTCTTATGGCCCTTGAGCTTGCTCAATGGATCATCAAGGATCTGAGGCATATCATGCCTCGGAATGCCCAAGTTGCCCTCGCATACAGGCGGCGAAACTTTGCACACATCGCCCGCTTTTCCGATGCCTTCGAGAACGCGCTTTGCGATGTCCGCAGCGGCTCCTACGTCATCCCCCACCACTGATAGATTGTATTGCTCAGTTAGTGCTTTTTCTGCCGCCGTGGACGGCATTCCCTTACCCGCATCTGCGTCAACGGGCAGAGTGCTTGGGCTCATCGGCGGGGATTTCGCCGCTGTGCCTTTCTTTTCGCTTTTAGTCTTCTCTGTGCCCGCTGCCTCGTCCTGCGTCCCGCGTGGCTTCTTGCCTCCCTTGGGCTCGTCGTACTCGTACCGATACGTGTCGCCCACGTCTATCCGCTTGCCCTTGCCCTGGTACGCCTTACCTGTCTTTACCCGCTTCACCAAGTCCGGGTCCGCGAAAGCGAGTAGGGCTTTTTTGGCAGTTTCCTGTTTGGATTCTTTCAGAAGATCTTGGTACCGGGAGTAAGCCTCGTTAAATTTCGCTTGTGCCGCATCCTCTTCGGCTCGTGCCACAACGGTCTTCTTTTTTGAAGCATCATACTTTTTCTGTTGTTCAGGAGTGCGTTGGTCCTCAAAAGCAGGCACATAGCGCATTCCATGAGATGCTTCATCTGTCTTTTGGGACAGGTGTCTTAATTCCCGGCGGAGCTTATTTTTGAGAGCCTTGGCCGCTTCCAGCCCACCACTACGGGCACCCGCGGGTGCCTCTCCGTAATCGTAGGTGTAGTGTCCAGGGCTCCCTTTGCGCTTGCCCTTGCCGCTGTATACGCCGCCTGTTGCCCATCGGTTACGCGCTTTGATTATGTCAGGATTTGCAAAATCGGTCAGGGCTTTCTTGGCTTCGGCTTTTACTTCGGCTGCGGCCTCGTCATCGTCGTCGTCGTCATCGTCGTCGTCGTCATCGTCGTCGTCATCGTCATAAGGGTCATCCCCTTTTTGCAAATCCGCGAAGGCGATCAGGGCTTTCTTGGCGCTCTGAGTTTTCGCCCACTCATCATGGGATTGATCAGGGTGGGCTTTGGCGCAATCGTGCTCGGGCTCGGGCTTCTCATCGTCCAGATCATCAAAGGCCCCCGCTTCCTCGAAGTCCTTGGCCGTTACCAGGGTCTTTGTCGACTTGCCTTTGACAATGGCGGTGAAAAACGACTTCTCGTAGTCGTCATCTTCGTCGTCATCGCCCTTTTTCTTTTTCTTTTTCGCTTTTTCGGCGGCTTCACAAACGGAGCACGCCTTGTAGAGCGCATCGAGCTGCTCGCGGGCCGTGGGTTGTGGCCCCAGGTATTCGGCTGGAACATCAATGCCCGCCGACTTGGCGAATGCGTACAATGCGGATCTGCTCATGTCTAATCCCTAATGAACACACCAGGGTGTTCCGTTGTGTCGTCTGTGGCCGTTCGTATTTCTGGCCCATTTTCCGTAAAAACGCAAATCAGAAGGCTCCCGCCTCCCAGGTCGCGGACCAAAACTGCGGGAAAGGATACCCCGCTCGCAATAAAAAAGATCCCCGAGATCATTTGCCGCCTCCCCTAGCTCAAATAATGAACCGTTACCGTCGCCGCGCCCAGTGTCGGAGCGGTGGGCGTACTATATGCCGAGTGGTAAAAATTCAACTTTAGATCCACCGCTGATGTCCCATTCACATATGGGATCCCCATTGTCGCCGTCCCTACCACATTGAGGATCTGCCCAGAGTAGTAGGAGGAAATCCCATAGCTGCCCGAATAATGTCCACCTAGGAGGGAAACCCGCGTCGATGTCGGCGCGTAGAACGGGCCAACCACTTCGTAGCCCGCCATGTTGTTAAACACGGTGGTAACCTGGCAAGTGATCCCGATGACCACCGCGCTGGCCGGTAAATTAATCCCCGTGTCCCATTGCACTTCTCCGTACTGGCTTGTGCCCGTGAGCGTTGACCAGAAAGAAGTATCTTTATCGAATGTGGCGGTCGCCGTGGTGAGAGCTAACCCACCAGACCCGCTGCTGGAGGCCCAGGACAATTGCGCTGCGCCGTCCGTTGTAAGTACCTGGCCATTAGTGCCATCGGTCTGCGGCCACTTGTGGCCGTCAAGAATCAAGTCACCGCTCCCGTGTGGAGCGATTGTAATATCTCCGTTAACGACCGACGCAATTGTCTTGCCATTAACGTCTAGGTCGCCGCCGAGTTGCGGCGTCGTATCGTCCACTACGTCCCCACCAGAACCCCCGCTTGCCGACGTGAACGTGATCACGTCGCCAAGCGTGGTAATGGTCATGTTTGATCCAGCCACAAAGGTCAGATCATCGGTGTGTACGTCCGCATCAACGTCGCCTTGGCCGCTCACTTGAATTTTCGTGAATGCCTTATTAAATGCCATGCGGACGTACTCCGATCAGGTGGTTAGCTGATGACCCAAGTGGTTGTACCATTACCCGAGTCGGCTATTGCTGTGAACCGGAGAGCCTCGCCCGCGGTGTCCAGGGTGACATCAGAAGCCACGGTGTCTACCTTGTCAGTGCTGTACCGTGCCACAGTCACATCGCCACCGCCCGTACTCAGCAGTTTGACGACAAAGGAAGTGCCGACGGGAGCGTATTGTGTGCCCGCACGAGGTAACGTGAGCGTCAAATCGCCGGTGCTTGTCGTGAAGCAGTACATCTGCTTTGGGCCGTCAGCCGTGGACGGGATGGTGTGGGAGGCGACCAAGAAATTAGTGGAACCTGCGCCCTGGCTGATCGAGATAGCAGGGTTGTCGTCCATGTCGAGAGTAAGAGTGCCACTAGCAATGTTGGCGCTGATCCCAGGGTTAGATGATTGCACGCTGGTCACAGCGAAGTTATTGATCGTCCCTGATGTGATCGCGTGGCTGCTGATGTTCCCGGCTGTGATTTCGGTAACAAAGTCCATGTCGCCATTGACATCGTCGTAAGTCACCGTGATGCCAGTCTTGGTGCCGCCAGTCGCCACCAAAGGTCCAGCGAAGTCCTCAACCTGCTCTTGGGAGAGCTGAGTGTCGGTGTCGGTGGACGAGATAGTGAGAATATCACCGCTCATGGATGTTTGGACGTTGGTGCCGCCCGTAAACTTGAGGGTATCGCCGGGGGACATGGCGGTTGAGCCCGTGTCACCATCCACCGTTAGGTCGGCAACCGTTAGATCAATTGTGCCATCGAAGTCTTGATATACCGCAGTAATGCCCGTCTCGGTGTTCGATGAGAACATGGCCCCTGCGATGTCTTGTACTTCTTCGGAAGTCAACGCCGATACCGACGATGAGAATTGCGTAAATCCTATACCTGAGGAATTGATAACACCTGAACCCGTTAGAGTCGTCTGGACGAACCCCTTACCCGCGTTCTGAGTCCCGCCAGTCTTAATGAACGTGTACGCATTGACTAGTCCATCTACAGAGTCGGTATCCGTGGCGCGAGTAAGCTTGACCGCGCTAGAGCCGTCAATGTTGGAGCACACATAGATGCCGTTCTGCGCGGCGGTAGAGTCGTTCTTGACCAGGACACGGTCGTCATTTGCGAGCGTGACCCCGTCGATGGACAATGCGCCAGTCGCGCTTGACTCTGTGTACTCTCCCGCGGACCATGTGAACCCTAGAGTATCGCTCGAAGACGACGTAGCGGCTTCGCAAATCTCTTTGGGGTCGATGCCTTCGATTGCAGAGCTAACGTAGCCCGTGGTGGCGTAGGTTGCGCTTGCGCTCGACTGCGTCAAGTACGTGTTGGTTGCGCTCGACTGCGTCAAGTACGTGCTCGCGACCGACGTACTCGTATCGTAGTTATCTTCGATAAACTTCTTAGTCGCAGCGTCTTGGTCGGCGGACGGATCTTTCAATCCTGTTATGGCGTTAGCGCCCATTGCAAGATCCGCCGCGGCGGTGCTTATCGCGTCAAGGGTGGGCAATCGCGCAGCGGCGACGGTTCCTGAAATAATGTCGGATGCTTCAACATTCGACTTAAAAAACTTATGGGACATGGGTCTCTCCTAGTGGATCCAATAGTCAGTACCATCACAGACTACTGTAGTTGATTCGAGCGGCGTCAAAGTTTCGCCCGCGCTATTTCCATCAATGTTGCCCCCGCTAGTGTCGACAATTACAGAATTGCTCGTCCCTATATGTTTTACGCGATACTCCTTCCCGCTCCCAACCGTCGAAGGTTGAGGGAGTGTAATCGTGATCGTTGCCTGCGAACCAGGATCACCGTAAATCACGCTATCCGTCGCCAAGACTGTATAATCCGCAGTCTTGGACACTACTGTAAGCGCACCGCCCGCGCTGGCTTGGGCCTCAACAAATGTTTTAACCGCCGCGGCACTTGGTATATCCGTAGTGCTCGCGGTGACCGCTTGCGTCAGTACGCCTGATGCAATCGTGGGTCCGCTCCGCACGACGGGCATCCCATCGGCAAGCGCATCCCATGTTAATGTCTCGGATTGAGCATAGACTTTCTTCGCCGCCTGTTCTAGGACGCCGTCACTATCCAGAGTGGCCACGCCGTCAGGCAGGGCTTTCTCAATCTCGCGGACCCACCTCCCCATTGAGGGGGTTGTAGGGTTGTAACTGGCCGGAAGGATGACGCTGGCCCCGTCGGGCGTATGTGTCGAGGTCGCAATCCAGATATAGTAATCTTCTTGTCCAAGGACCAACGCACCTATGCCATTGGTTAGCCCGTAGACGGGGGTTGCGGCCAAAGTGGCCAAAGTGGCCACAGGGGGTAGCAGCGAGACTCTGCCCGATGCCGATATAACCCCGTCTTTTGTTTCGACGAGGGTGGCCATCAGATGCTCTTAGACCTCATTGTCGTTGTGACGATGGTGTCTTTCGTGTCCCCGCCGCCTGCGAAAACAAGCTGAAACGCTTGTATCGTTGGAGACTGGATCATGACAGTATCACTCTCACTGATACCCGCGGCGTGCTGCTTCCACCCCGCCCTATCCCCCACTGGCAAAATATTCACGGTGGCAGTGGGGTTCGCGTCCGCGCAAGTAAAGCTTATTTGCAGCTCGCAGAGCGATGGGTCGCGAGGCAAATCCCCGCGATAAAACGTCTGAGTGGCGCTACCATCAGCCGCGGTCGTGACCGTTGTTGTAATCGTGCTTATCCTCATATATATACCCCTACCTTCTCCAGGGAACCGTCGCCCAAAATGCACTTAGGGGGTTGGTGGCATCTTCGTCATCAAGCACCTCCCCCTGAGCATCCTCCCCGTAGAGTTGTCGTAAGCGGTCGTCCGCCGCCGCGTTAAATTCAGCATTGTCGTCAAAGCTCACACGATGAACAAATGAGCTTTTTCGCAAAACTGTCTCTGCAATCCAAAGAGACATTACAGTATCGTCGTGCGTTTCGCGACCGAGACCCCACAATTCATTGATCAAAGGCTCCAGCATTTCGCGGTCTTCCTTTGTCTTTGACGGTAGAATCACTTTTCCGTTCTCGAATAACACGCTTAGCGAGGGCACGCCCTCCCAGGGGTCGGCTTTCGCCCTACCCGTTGTGATATGCGGCTTGAGGGGTAGGTCTGTTGATTTCTGTAGGCCCAGGTAAATCAGCTCGCCAAAATTGTTTTTCTCGACGGCGATGTTGCGGACGTGCAGCCCAAATTTGTGAAATTCATGTTTCACGATACCTTCGAGCTGCGCGGGCGTAAGGCCGCGCTCGCGGCGAATGCCCATCAGATAGCGGTTCCCGTCATTGTCACGCGCCCAGGTAATCCCCACTGTGTAGTCAGTGTCGCGGTTCTCGGCGTGCTTCGCGTCCGTGACCAGTGCGAGATCCCATCCCTGGACAACGTCGAGCCCCGTCACGTCTGGGATCTCGTAGAAGCTCAGATCCTTTCCCCGCTCCATCGCGGCTTTGAGCCACGCCATGCGGAACGCTGCTGCACTGTCATCCTGGACTTCATTCTGAAATTCTCGCGAAAATAACACCTGACCGATGGCCTGGCGCTCGCGCAACAGATATTCAATATCCCGTTCTTCGGGCCAGAGCACCTCGGGCTCGCCCTCGACAATGACGCCTGTAATGACCTCGCGCCCGCGAGCGTCTTTCTCTAGCTCGAATCTGTACTTATCCGGCCACGTCAAAATTGCCTTGTCCGAGATAACCCGCCACGTAGGGTCTGTCAGCATATGCCCATAGAGATCCCCGTGGTGCTTGCGGGTTCCAATAACAATCATCGTGCCCCCGCGCACGAGCATCGGCCCGATGGTGCCGCGAAACCACTCACGGGTCTTTTGGCGCTGGCCTTGAGTGTAGACCGTTTTGTCATCCTCGATGTCATCGCAAATGATCAGGTCGAAGTGACCACCAGTAATCGCCCCACCACTGCCCACAGCTTCGAGCGTAGGGTCCACGCTATTGAGTTGGCGGGCGACGTAGACCTGGGTGGCCATCCAGCGGTCTGTGTCCGCCTGCAAAAAGGGTCCGAACCCGCTCTCTGGTGAGCTGCACCAGTCTTCGACCACCCGCTCGGATTCGAGCAGGCTCTTAACACGGCGCATCCGTTTCTCGGCCTGGCCCAAGCTCTCAGAAATCCAGAGCACTCGAATGTCGCGGTTTGTGCATATCGCCCAGGATGTGAGCGTCACCGCGGCCTCGGTTTTGCCGTGGTCCCGCGGAGCGAGGATCAGGCATCTGGCCTTGTCCATTGATTCTTTTGCCGAAGCGATGGTGGTGTGGAAAGTCTCTAGCCAATTCTCGCGGTGTGCGGCCCATCGCATACTGCAATAGAATGTGTCGAAGAACGTAGGGCTCTCTAAGCTGAGCGCCCGCCGTCCTTCGGCACTAGATAAAAGTTGGGCTACTACTTCCGACATTCACAAAATCCGGTCCATACCAAAACTCAATTTCTTCGGTGCTGCCACCGCACTTTTCGCAAAATCCCGGCGTTTTCTGGCGATGATCGCACTCGAAGCAAATCAGGTTTTTGTCCATATGGTTATTGCGAGCAGTATCACGGCCAGGAGGCAGCAAGATAGCTCTACGGTCCTCGTCCATTTCAATTCCGTCCCTTCAATCACCCCTTAGCTTTATGTGCGATACGGAGAATCGCTAAAATACTCATTCTCGCCCGCAGGTTTTGTGCCGAAATCTGGTCGTGCGTATGCCTCTGGCCCAATTTTCTTTAGCGTCCCTTGCTGCACCATCTCGTCCAGCTTTTGCCTGACAAGCGCCTCCCGTTCTTTTCGCAAAGGCGTTTTTACTTCACGGCCCTGCTCAACCGAATACCCTTCCTGCCCATCGTCGCCCAAGTAGAATAAAGCATCATCAATACTTATGGCGTTACTGGCGGCAAGTGGGCCTTTGCCGGGGGTCACAAAATCCATCACTTTTTCGGGTGTAATCTTGCTTAGGATTGATTCGGTGGCCGTCGAAGCGTTCTCCTCCGCCAGGCGGTACTGTTTGCCCTCTTTCACAAGCTCGCCCCCTTGAACCATGCTTGTAAGCATTTTTGTGTGCTGTTGAACCGTGCCCCCAAATGAGTATTTTAGCTCGCTCGCGCTTACAGAGTTAGTGCCGGATCCCTCCTTTAAGAAAGAAACAAGGCTCGCGGGCGTTAAAGCCGCTTTCTTCTCCGCGATGGCCTCTTCTATCGAGATCTCACCCATCTGATCATCATCAATCACCACGCGGGCAATGTGCTTGCGTCCTGCGCTTCTTACCTCGTCAAGCGCCAATCGCGGGTCTGCCGCAATCAACGCCTTCAATTCGCTCAGGCTCGTGGCGTCCATAAGCGCCGCTATCGGCTCGCTGGGGTCGCGGTGCATATTCATGTCCCGCGCTTTCTCCGACCGCCATGTTAGTTTTGCCTTGGGCGCTTTCTTCTCCGCGATGGCTTCTTCCACGTCAATCGTCTTCGTGTCCTTGGGCGCGTCGAAGATGCTGGCCTGTCCAGGCGCGGCGGGTTTTGCGCGGCCAGTGTGCTTCGGGGCCGCAGCTCCAGGTATGTGCGGGGCTTCTGCCTCACCGAACATTGAAAGCTGGCGCTGAGCATCGCTGCGTCTCTTCTTTGGCTTTTTTGCCTCCACCACCACCCCGCTGAACCCGATCTGTCCCTTGGGCTCATCGTAATCATACTTGAAGTGCCCAGGGCTCCCCGTGCGCTTGCCCTTGCCGCTGTATCCGCCGCCTCGGGCTTTAATTATATCTGAAAAGGTCATAGGAAGTCCTTTGGCAACGGCCATTTTTTCAAGGTTAGATTGAAGCCCCCATATGCGGGCAGCGTGGATCTCTAGCTGCGCAGAAAGCACCCTGGGGTGTATGTGAGCACCCTCGATAGGGCGTGCGTGCTCTAGTTTCGCTAATTCCCCTCTCTTTACTTGCACAAGAGCTGCCTGCACGTCGCTAATGTGCGCCACAGCCGCCTCATACCCAGGCTCGTCTTCTTCGTCCATTTCGAGCCTGTCTAAAAGAGTATCTAGCGCCTCCCATATTCCTGTGACAAAATCGCGGGCCGTGCCTTGCGCGATATTCACGTCGGCTTTACCACTCACAGCATGTCCCCTGCCCATGTTCCCGTGATCGCTAAACCGCACCTTCACATCCGAAAACAGGTCTTCACCTGGCGCTTCTATGGTGACGTAGGCGCTTGTGGCAGACACACCTGTGCCAAACACCTTTAGGCCCATCGCTTTTGTCCACCCCTCCAACGCCTTCATCTTGGGGTAAGCGTCGGGCGCATACGCAAGCTCCGTCATATCCTCAACAGCATCGACGGAAGAGTCCTTTTCAGCATTGAAATAATCTATAGCCGCGGTATTCGCTGCGTGAATACGGGCCGCACCGCGGTGCTCTTTCTTATCCCGCCCCTTGGGCTCATCGTAATCATAGGTGTAGTGCCCAGGTGTGCCCTTGCGCTTGCCCTTGCCGCTGTATGGCTTGTTTTTGGTGAGGCTTGCGAAGGTCATGCTCATGCTAGGCCTCCATCCCTGGACGTAAGTAAGACGCACCTACCCCCTGCCCCCTTCGTGCCTATACGAGGGCTCTGGGGCAAAGGAACATTGCTACACCGTACCAAGTTTGGTGGCGGCGTGCCAGTCACCAGTGCCGAGTAGGCGTTCATGTTGTAATCCTATTACCGTCACGAAAAGTAACCACTTGCCGCCGCCTGGCGAAAGCTTGTCCCCGTTTCGCTCCCCTCATTCGACAACCAGGGCAGATCGTTCCCGGTGTCCATCATCATCGACTACGTCTACTATCTCAAAGTCGGCTAGGGTGCCATCGCTGGTTTCCACGTACAGGTTATGCAGGTCGGCCCCTTTGGCCCGTAGAGCCTTAAGCCACTGGAGTAGCTCGTAGGCGGTACCCCCGGAAAATGTTTTATCAGACATTGGTCTTGAGCCTTTCTTTGATGATTTCGCAATATTCGACCGACACCTCAGAGCCCACATACCTACGGGATGCCTCAAATGGTCCCGGTTGAGTCCACGGTCAAACACCCTTATTTAGACAAGGCGTAGCCCCAAAGTCACCTTCTCGTTATCCGTTGTCAGGGTGTGAACCCCAAAGATTGAGCAGTGCGAGGTATTCGCCTGCCGTCTTGGGGGTGGGACGCTTGGTGATGGTCAGGTCGGCCTTGCCGTACCCGTGTTGCTGAATGAGTCCCTGTCTTACGTCGTCCGCGCCATCGTACGTGGCGAAGTAGCTGTATCCTTCGTGCGAGGAGTTATCTCCCATGGTGCTAAGTCGATAAATCATTTGTCGCTCCTGCTAATTTGTTTGGGCATGACAGATGCGGTCGTCGGCATCGTGCCATCCGGCGACCCAGTACTCGTATGCCTCTTCGGCGTCGAGGTAGGGTGAGTGCTGTCGAAACCCTCGACCGAACAGGCGACGCCATTGGTCGAAGTTATAGTGACCCGACTTTGTGAGTCCGAGTCCGGCTGCGCGTGCTTGCCACCCACCCTCTGCGGCGGCTCTGTTGGCGTCTGTCTGTGCGCTCATTTCAGCGTCTCCTTCTCGTGGTCATTAATATCGGTGTCTCGCAGACTGCCCACACAGGCTTTTTATCGCTCTTCGAGACCATCGGCCCGACGACTCCCCTACGGCGAGCGTACTCAGGCCGCAAGGCAGCAAGGCGTGATAAGTAGGCGACCGCTGCCGACCTTGTGCCAAAGAGCTGCATTAGGCTTCCCTTGCCAGGCGGGTATCGTCCCATCCGGCCAGTGCCCACGCAGTATCGCTGGCCCGATCTGGCAACTCCCAGGCAACGGCCTCCACATTGTCTATGACAAGGTACCCACTCCCCTCGCGGGGGCACTGGTGGGATATGAGATAGCCCCCCATCTCAGCGTGGCAAGCACGCGCAGCCTCATATTCTTGAAAACGCATCATTTTAATTCTCCCCTTTCGTTGGGCGAAACACAGGTCGCACTAGATATAGTACGGATATGTTCCGTCCTTGTATACTCTTATTTAACTTCTCAGGGATTGTACAAGGTACAGGGGGGGTTTCTGCAAAAAATTTCTACAAAAATTTTCAAGGGGCCATGTCCTTTCTACAAAAAGATTCTCGTAATTGTAAAAAGGGGGGTGGGGCTATATCTAGTGAGATTGCTTAGGATCTATATGGGTACTACTTTGGGGGGGTGGCGGATCGAATTTCCCAACAAGGATTTCTTACCCTCCCCTAGCGCGTGCCTGAGCGCCTCTGCACGCCCCCCCTGCCCCTATCGCGTGCCTGGGCTATCCCCTAGCCTATCGCGTGCCTGAGCTGGCCGGTGTGCCCCTACCTATAGGCTTTGCAGTTGTAAGTGGGGACATGTGCCGCTACTTTGGCCTCGCGGCCTCGGTCGCCGGATCCGCGGGCGGTGCCCCCTCCCCCTTTCGTGTGGCATCGCTCGCGGCCTCGTTACTCACGACCTCCACATCGAGTACGTCTGCGTCCCTGACCGCCGTGGTCAATGCCTTTGCGGCATCCCTGCCAATGGCAGCGAGGGCCGCGGGCGCGATCCCGTACTCCGCCTGCACATTAGCAACCACGTCAACCATCGCTCGCAGCTCTGTCTTTGTATTAATATTCAGTGCCACTGAATCTAATCCCAGTAAAGCTGATTTGCGTTTATTGGCTTCGAGCACAATCCGCATATAACCGACCCTACAACTTGCGTTCTGTTCATCGAATGAGCGGCGAAATGCCTCGGCTGCAACCGCGTCGGCTTCGCGGTAGAGCAGCTCACGCCGCGTGGCCAATTCGCCCACGGTGTCCAGGTGCATGACCGCTCGCTTTCTGCACTCTTCGAGATAGGTGGTAGCAGTGCTGTAGGGTAGGCCAGTGACATTACGCAACTGGTTAGGGTTCGAGATCCCGCGGGCCATCAGCTCATCGACGCAGGCCAGCCAGGCCTCTCGGTCATCTTTTGTTTTACGGCCACGGGCGCGAGCAGGAAGGCTGATTCCGCGTAAAATCGGGTGTTCACGCTCTCTTTCTGCATTATCAGGCATCGGCTTAATCCACGTATCTGGTTAAAAACGCTGGCGTTCCTTCTCCAATATACGCAGATCCGATGTCAGATTCAAAGTGCTCAACGGCTTGACCGTAGTCTAGGCTGGCGTCCCCCTGGGAGACCGCGTAGTCAACGGCCAGCCTGTGAACCACCTTAGAGCGGTCGTACACGGGCAGTGGTGGATCCCCTATGCGCGACCATATCCCCACAAAGCAATCTATATAAGGGCCATCCATAAACATAGCATCCGGGTTACGCTCTCTAAGATAATGAAGCCCCCACGCGAGGGGCAGCAAGGCGACTCCCTCTTCGCGTACAGGCCCCGGCGACGGGAGCGGGCGTGCCACGCCTAGCGCAGGGGATCCACCGCTCACCTCCAGTAACCCCAAAACGCCCACCCACTCCCGCGATGGGTCCAGGTGTACCACCCCCAAATCGCCTAAAAGCGCGGCCATCTCTACCTTGGAAAGGTCAAGCGTCATCGCCCTCGACCCTCATAGCGGAGCCTCCGGCCTGTGCCGATAGAGCGCCCATAGCTGGCACCCGTCTTCCATTTTGCCACGCGCTTGAAAGCTAATAGCATCATTGTCCTCGATGAAATCTGCGAACTCCCACTTGCGGAACAATCCGGGGATCCTCACCCATTCACTCAGGTCTTCCGGTCCCCGCAGGGCCATGTTTTGGAATGGGTCTTCATTCAACATATCTTTGATTGGCATTTCTGTACCTCCTATTATCTCAACGCGGGTTTCTGCGTCGAAGTGGGACACGGGCTGTTAACCTTGGAAAGGTCAAGCGTCATCGCCCTCGACCCACCACCCCACACGCCGAGAATCCAGGGGATCCACCCCGAAAAAGCACCCCGCGGGTGACAACATATCTAACTGGTGGGATACGTCCACGAGCGCATGGACACTGCGCGGACTACACTGACATTGCGCAGACAACGTGACTTCAAGCGCGTAATGGGAAGCAAAGCTCGCCGCCGCATTTAGATCCGCCGCCTCCAAGCACTCATAGAGCACCCAGAGCACTTGTGCCCCTAGAGCGTCGGCGTCCTCAATCACGCACCCTGGACAGGGTGGCCACTCGTTTCCCACATCAATCATCGAAGTACCACCCCGCCATCACAAAAAACCAACCCCCCGTCACAAGCACCCAAACCATCAGCTCAAATACCATATCCCAGGTCTCTCAATTTCCCTAAAGCGTCTCGCGCCCCAAAGCCAACCAAACAACACCAGCCGCAATCTTCGAGCTTCGCAATCCACTCCTTTTGTGATTTTGACAAATTACTCATCCGGCCATCGGCACGCTTCATTTCCAATGCCACACCGCAAAAGTCCGCGCCATCGGGGACTGAAAAAAGCAATAAATCAGGAACGCCCGCACGAGTACCACTCGCTTTTAACATTCGCGCCTCGTGCAATCGGCGTTTTCCGCCGTTAGGCACCGCGCAAAAAACAATTCCGCCTTTTTGCAAAATGCGAACCACCGCTATTTGCTCGCTCAGCTCGCTTGCAGCCACGAAAAACTCCTTTTTTGTAAAAACATCATGTAGCTTCCATCAACACTGTAGCTTCAAAATTATGAACCCTGTAGATTCCAAATCCTCAAAATCATTGAGTAAAACAGCAATCATGTAGCTATGTAGTATATCCTGGGATACTCTTACACGCATACGCATACACGCACGCACACACGCACACACATACATGCACATACATGCACACGCACATACACGCACACACATATACCCTATGCCAGCTATGCTACATAACATACATAATCTACATGGTTGGTGGTTTTGTGCAATGATCACGGGTACTTGAAACCTACATCCTACAGTGCCATTAGATTAGCCTGGACAGCGAGCGCATAATATACGCCTTTGGTTTTTCGTTTCTTCTCCACGCCTAGCTCTCCTAGCCGCCGCCCGAATTTGTGGATTGACATAATACGGTGGCCACTGTTCGAGCACCACTGTGTGTAATTGGAGTACAACGCCTGACCACCATTCCAATTATCTTCCAGCTCCGCGGGCACGCACCTGTCATTTAGCCAGGAGGCAACTTGATCCGCTTGCAGCCTCCAATTGTGTACGGCCTCCGCGCTGGACCCCGGCTCGATGTACGCCCCCCTTGCCAGGGCTTGTACCCCGTATTCGACCGCTCGCACCGCGATTGATGCCAGCTCTTTTGCAATAATCGTTTTGGCTCGCACGGGGTCACGTTCTTTCTCAGAAAACTCACGGTTAAACGTGATCGCCCCCCACCGCCGCCAGAAACCGTGACTCGAATCCTTCACCGCGGGGAGAAAATTTGCAGAAAAGACCTGGAGCGCCTCGGGCCGATACGCATACGGCGCTTCCCGAATAGGTCTCGCAATAATCAGATCCCCCGCAATAATCGCCTTGACCGCCGCCCCGGCCAGAATATCCGCCTCTGGCATTTCCGAGCAGATATTCAACCGGACACCGCAGAGCATATCCCGATTGTACTCTTGGCCCATTTCCTGCGGCGGTATCGCGGCAACTTCCGTCCCGGCCCATCGAAACAGAGCGCCCAGTACATCGACCACCGTCGATTTTCCATTCGCGCCGCCCCCCACCATTATCAATCCCTTTTGCAGCCGGGGAGCCGCTCCCAACAAGCCCACGCCTATATACTCGTAGAGCATGGCGATCTTCTGGTCCGCGTCATCGTCTGGCGCGAAGATCTCATGCAGTGTCTGTTCCCACCGCTCAGGATTCGCTGTATCGGGCTCATACCGCGTCGGTACGGCCACCGTGGCCCTGTGGCGATGGTCATGGTCCACTAATCCGCCATCGGCCCTTACAAACCCATTCTCGAAGGCCAGGCCTTTCGTTGTTTCCGCGAAGTGTCCAACCCCCCACCTACGCTTCCGCACAAGCTGATGAACCGAATCTGTCATCGCGTTTGAGACCTTTAAGGGCCGGTAGCGGGGATTGCCGTCTCTATCCGTACCCGAACGTACCAGGTCCCCCGAGAACCGCTGTACGGCGCTGTACACAACCGCGGGGCTCAATTCTGACCAGATCCCCCGCCCGTCGGCATACCTCCAGAGCTTCGCACGATCAAAAACCAACTCCCTGTGGCCGTCTTCGATCACCCGCAACGTCTCCTTTGCGATCTCCACTTCATCGCCCAACTCAAACCGGACAACCCGATCATCTTCGTCCAGCTCACCGGCATCGGCCTGCTCGCGCCCCGTTGGATATTGCGAAATCGAATCGGTAATGCGCTCCAGCTCACCATCATCGACAGGAGGATCACACCGCTCGGCGTTCACTTCCCGTAGCCGCTCCAGAATCTCACCGGCCTCGCAGCCTGAGCGCCTAAGCTGGCCTGCCAGACTGGCCAGCGTGCGATTGCGATCTCCTGGACCGATGGCATCTGGCAAAACGAACCGCTCACCGGCTTGCTCAATACCCTCGAAAGCGTTACTCGCTGTCCAGCCCTCGATCACAGCTTGGGGAATCGTCCCCCACTCAAAATCATAGTCCGGCTCGAACCGCTCACCATCACGAACCACAAAGGGGAACCGATAGCAGCGGGTCCAATCTTTGAGGGGGTCCGCCACGAATCCACTCGCGGCCAGGATGGCTCTGAGCTTGGCCAGGATGGCCACGTAGGTCTCAGCATCTACGGGCGCGGGCAACTCCACCAGCAACCGCCCGCCGCCGCGGGTGGTGTACCACCCTACATCACAGTGTAAATGCTCCCCGAGCGCCTCCGCGGCCCCCACTACTGAATCCCAAAACTCGGCGGTAGCCCGCGTCCCCTGAGCGTGCGCCTGCGGATCATCCAGGTCAAGCACAGCTAGACCACAAATGATCGCACCATCGACCCACTCGACATTACGCTTGAGTAGCCGCGGGCATTGGTCGTGACCCTCGATAGAGTACGGGACAAAATGAGCGTCCGTATCGTACCGATATTCCAACGCTTCACGGGCATTGAGAACCGGCCAAGAGTCGCCGTCTTCTACACCGCGGGCCGCTTTTACAAATTTAGTGGGCCACGCAGTTAGCTTCGGCATCCCCTACCCCCTCACAACGCGCAAATGACTTCGCAGTGACTAACCCCCCGCTCATATCTTCGAGACGGGCAAGGCGTGTAGAACGCGGGATGGATACCCCCCTAATCCAGTGATTAACGGCCTGGTAGGAAACGCCTAGCTCTAGCGCGATTTCCTTTGTGCTACGGCCACTTAGACGTAGCCAATCCTGAAACATCACAGTTAGATCCTTTCGACTAGAGATACCCCGCTATAGCCGGTCCATAATCACCGGATCCCTTTATGGACATTGTCAGTGCATCCGAGACTATAACGGGGAGGCGTACACAATCATACATTGTAGGCATATTCAAGTGGCGCTTGTTTTTTTCTTTCATTTTTCTTTTCAGCCGTCGAATAACGTGCTAGCGTAACGTCTGAGCCGTAGGATAACAAAGGGGGATCTTGTGAAAGTAAAGGACTGGTTACGTGGGCTTGCCGACGCCCGCGGCCTTGACGAAGACGCGATATGGGATGCCGCACAAGTAGCCGAGACAGCTACCGCGTGTGACACGATCACAGCGATTGACATTGCTCCTGACCAAGACCTTTTGGCGGTGCAATTTTCGTACTTTTCCATCGGGTGCATCGGACTCGGGCACGCTCTAGTGCATGGCGCTCCGATGGTGTTTTTTATTGGGCAGTGGGCCAACGCGAGAAAAGAGACTCCCGACCCTCACCCCGCGGACAAAATCCTGGATATGACCCTTGAGGCTTTCCTGGGGGTCTTCGCCGCGCAGGCAAAGTCCTTTACGTCCGACTTCGAGGCGGACAAATGGGAGAACAACGATGGCGCGTAAGTGCGGAAGCTGCAATATCTGTTGTATTGTTATGGGCGTTGAAGACCTGGCCCCGCCAAAGCCCGAGTTTGTGATTTGCCCTCACCTAGGCGCATCCCCTGCCAGCCCTGGCGGCTGGCGGCGATGCACTATCTATGAGGACCGCCCGCCGTCGTGCCGAGCGTTTCGATGTGAGTGGCTCCGTGGCATGGGCAGCTCGCAGGACCGGCCCGATAAATCTTACATCCTGGCGCACTATTCCCCTGAGATGGAGATCCAAGGCAGTAAGCAAGGCGAGGGAATTGTGCTCACAGAGCTACGGCCAGGCGTATTTGAAAAGAACCCCGCGTGCGTTCATCGCTTTAGCAAGTCTGCGGGGCGTCGAAAATACAATATTGCGTATCGGAGAATGTCCAAATGAAAGAGTGGTCACCCTACCCGTGGTCGACAAAGCGCCCAAGTCGATTAGCTCGTGAGGCGTTGGCATCGCTGACTACTCACGCGGAACGAAACGACGCGGCAGACATGGTGTTGATGTTCTCTGATCTCGAAGACATCGCGGATAATGTAGAACGCGAAAAGCACGCGCAGGGCGAGGCCATCGAGAAGCTCGAAGAACAAATAGCGGAGCTGGAAGCAGACCTTACGCTCCAAGCAGAAGAACACACAATAGATCTGGATGATTACCGCGGTGCCGCAGCCCTCTCTGAGAAGGTTGTCCAGGTCATCGAGCGGGCGTTCAGCGAGATCGGCATTGTCTTGCCCGCAGACCCGAGCGACTGGCACCACGAGACTGTCATGGAAGCGTTCGCGGGCCGTATGGCCGAGCTGGAGAGAACATGAAAAAAATACGAATCAAAAAACGTCGGGAAGGCCCCATTACTTGTCTCGACATTTTCAAGGCCGAGTACGGACACATAGACTTTGCGTCGGAGGTGGGCGCGGAGTTTTGCGACGATGACTTGATCAATCAGTACATGCACGCGGGCTTCCCCGTCCTGAGCGGGTGCCAGGACTGCGAGGCTACACTCGGTCCCTGGAACGCCTACCCTAGCCGCACAGGTCAAATTAAATGCAAAAACTGTATCCGAGAGAGCGGGTTTACGTCCGCGGCTGAAGCCAAGAGTTGCTCGGAAAAGCTATCATGAACTTGCAAATGACACATACCAGCGCGAGCCAAGACAAGACGCACCGCCTATGCCCGCGCAAGCATTACCTAGAAAAAGTAGAAGGACGTAGGTCCCCGACAGGGAAGGCCGCGCAGCTCGGGAAAGATGTGCATAAGCATGTCGAGGACTACTTACGCAAAGGCAGACCAATCCCTGACACGCATTCTGGCCGGATCGCAATGGCTCTACTTCCAATGATCGACCGCGCCAGTGAGCCCGAAGTTAATTTTGAGCTTCCCTTCATCGAAGGCTTAACGATCAAAGGCCAAATCGACTTGGTAAGGCGAGCCGAGAACACTATAGAAGACATCAAGACGACATCTGACATTCTGAAGTACGGAAAGACAGAAGAAGAATTGGCGGTGGATGTCCAATGCCTGGTGTACTTGTGGGCTTCACGGGTACATCCCGACTTGCCCAAATCGAATACATTCTCACACCTATATGTCCAGACACGAGGTGTCCATAAGACCCATCGCGTGACTGTCACTTTGACCGACGCAGAGATTGACAAGGGGATCGCGGAAGTTAAAGCCCACGCCGGGATTATGCTGAATCACTCGCGAGGGCCTCGAAAAGCGGCCCCCGCCAACACGAGCGCGTGCGGCGCTTATGGAGGGTGTCACCTCCGATCAATCTGTTTTTTAGATGGCGTTTTCAACGCGCCGAAAGGGGATAACGAAATGAGCAATTTCCTAGAGATGCTCGCGAAAAAGCGAAAAGAAGCACAAGCAGAAACACAAGCAGATCCCGAAACCCCCGTAGAAAGCGGCAGGGAAGGGGTAGATCGAGCGGTTGCCGAGCCCACTGCCCCCGAGCCCGAGCCCACTGCCCCCGAGCCCGAGCCCACTGCCGCGCCCGAGCCCGAGCCCATGCCTCCCCTCGAAGCTCTGGGCAGTGGCCCGATCAATCCGCCCGATGGCATACCGGACAGCGAAGAACCCGATCCTCCCTCGAAGCGTCGAGGGCGTCCCTCGAAGTTTCCCGCGGTGACCGAGCAATTCGGCGGCGGCAACCTGGGCCGAATGAAGCGAGCTGACATGGTCATTCTCTATGGCCATCTCAAGGCGTCGGTCACCGCCAATGGGGACATCCAGGCGCTCTATTCGCACCTGGATTACGACCCGACCGCGAAGGTGGACGGAAAGAATATCCCCGCGGGCGAGATTCGCGAGCGATTGTCCGCGTTCGTCAAGGCCATCCCCGCGGACCTGGAGCCTGTGGCGCAAGAGCCTGTGGTGCAAGAGCCTGTGGTGCAAGAGCCTGTGGTGCAAGAGCCTGTGGTGCAAGAGCCTGTGGTGCAAGAGTTTGCCGCGTTCGAGCCTGTTTCGCGGATTATCTCCTATGCCGAGATTATCGCGGCCCAGGCCCCTACGGTCGACCCCCTGCCACCGCAAGAGCCTGTACGCCTGATCCCAACGCCGCCCCCTACTAAAAGGGATATTGCCTTTAATGAAGGACTGCAAGAGCCTATACCTACCCAAGCCCCGTCCCGCACGCTCTATGTGGGTTGTCGCCCACGCCTGAGCGCACCCACCCACCTGGATGCAGTTTTACAAAAACTACGCGACCAGCTCACCGAAGCCCGTGGCCGACACTGGCTGTGCATTTCCGACTACGGTGTCACCGGCTCGAAGCTGATTGCCGAAGCCCTGGCGCAGCTCGACACCAACGACCTTCCCCCCGAGATTTACGCGGATAGCCGCATCCCTGGCCACGACGAAGCAATCGCTGTACTGGCCAATACCTACAACGTGATTGAGCGAGGATAAAACAATGGGTCTCTTATTAGATGTAGCCGGAAGCCACGGCGCAAGCCTCAACGAAGTATTAATGGTGCCGCCACCTCCGCCCACGCGGAGCTACGCGCCCGTGTCTAACCGCGACTTGGTCGACTTGATCGACGAGCGAACCGATAAGATCGTGGGGTTGCCGGTTAAGTCTCGACGATTCGGTCTGAGCCAGAAAGGGCAGCAAATGTTTGGGACGTACACATTTGACGTGGGCGACGCAGAGCGCGGGTTAAGCATCGGTTTTCGTAATTCGTACAACAAGACTTTGAGCGTGGGCATCGTGACCGGCGCTTCTGTCTTCGTCTGCTCGAACCTGTGCTTTTCTGGTGACGCCTTCAAGGTCGTTAAGAAGCACACCGTCAACGTGTGGCAATCGGTAACCGAGATTATAGACACCGCGATTATGGCCGCGGCCACAAACTATCAGGCGCTCGACGCCGATTTTTGCGCCTGGAAGGCCGTTGAGGTCCAGGAGGCCCGCGGGGCCGAGTTGATTGGCCGCGCCTTGTACGATGGCGTTCTCGCCCCGCAGCAAGCGACCATCGCGATGGCCGACTGGCGTAACGCTCGCCATGAGCAATTCGCTGACCGGACCGCGTGGTCACTCTACAACTGCTACACCGAAGCGGTGAAGAAAGGCCCCGCAGGCGCACAGATCAATCGCTCAACGGGCGTTCACGATTGGTTCCGAGGGCAGCATCAACAGGCGTGGAGGACCGCGGCATGACCGAGCAGCCTATCACCGTGGATTTTGATGTGACGGACTCTGCGGGGCTCGTGGGCCTCGCGGAGGACGCGGACAAGCGCGGGGCAAATCGCAGAGTGGCGACGGACGCCCTTGTTGAAGTCCTACACTCAAGCGGGCTACACGTCTGCGCTATGCGCTTCCCACACGGGGAGGGGGAGTGGCGGACCGAGTGGATCTGCCGCGTCTTGCCAGGAACCGAGGACGCCGAGAGCTTCCACAAGGACGAAGAAGGGGAAGTGATCCACGCGGTCCGAATTTGGATTGATGTCTCCTATGCCGCTTGGGAAAAGTACGTTGTCCGAGGGCGTGCGGGATGAGTAAGACAATCACATTGATCGAGGGCTTGATCTTCGATGCAAAGCGAGCAGCCAGCAAGCTACAGACAATGTACCTGCGGCACGAGGTAGAGCCAAGGCTTCAGTTAGACCGCCTTGTTGGGCAGCGGGATCTGTTTCTTGAAGCTCACCAAATACTGTGTGAGGCGATGAAACCCCAGTGACTTACCTCGCAGCCATCGCCGCACGCCAGAAAGCCACCGCGCCCGCGGTGGCCCCTGTGCCTAAAACAGAAGCACAACGCATCTGCGCCTTGCCCATCGAGCACTACCTGGACGTGGACTTGACCGACGAATTACGAAAAAAGGGAACAACGCGCCTGCGACCGATTCAGTCGCAGGCGCTTGCCGCGATCCGAGATACCCGCGGTGGCCTGTTCCCCATTGGAGTGGGTTGGGGAAAAAGCCTTATCGCGCTATTGGCGGGCGCGGTCCTTGAATCGAAGCTCGCCTTGATACTGTGCCCCGCTTCCACCGTCAACACGCTACGAAAAACATATATGGAGTGGTCGCTGATGTATCGGATGCCGCCCACGCGGATCTTGAGCTATTCTCAGCTATCGCGACCGGAGGGGACGGCGATCCTTGATGAATTGATCGCGGGATACCAGGACTCAGACATAGTGCTAGTGTGCGACGAGTGCCATAGATTGAAGCGACGAGAAGCGGCCAGGACAAAACGTGTTTTACGTTTTATGAGGGCGCGTCACGAGGTGGCATTTGTGGCGCTCAGCGGCACGATCACGTCTAAGTCCCTATGCGACTTTGGGCACCTATCCGAATTGGCTCTGCGGCATCACAGCCCCGTGCCCCGTAACCGCCACACACTAAATGCTTGGGCCGCTGTTATCGACGTAGAAGGGCATCCTACGCGAACGGACGTATGGGAAGCGCGTCCGCTCAAGGCGTGGGCTCTGGCCAATCACATTGACATGCCTCCTACGTTAATCAGGAGCATTCGCCACGCATTCCAGCACCGCTTGCGTTCAGCGCCAGGAGTGGTAGCAAGCGATGTAGGCGCATTGGGGTGCTCGTTGGTTTTGCACCCGATTCGCGATCTTGAGATCCCCGCCGAAGTCCAACACTGGTTGGACCTGGTTGAACACCCTGGTACCGACCCGCAAGGCGACCCCTTGCCTGATGACCTGTCCGCGTGGCGCGTTCGCCGTCAATTGACGTGCGGTTTCTATTATAGGTGGGACTGGCCCGAGGGCATCGAAGATACGGAATGGATGGAAGCGCGGGCCGACTGGAACCGCCAAGTCCGCGGGGAGCTACAGCACCGCGCTAGAGCGGGTTACGATTCGCCGTTCCTGGTGGCCACCGAAGTCCAACGGCATATCGAGAGCGGGCGACGGTTACGCGCACTACACCGCTCATGGATAGCGTGGGACGCCGAGCGGCATAAGCCCCCGCCCCCGCGTGAAGCCGTGTGGGTTGACACCTACCTAGTTGAACACGCGGTCGCATGGGCGCGAGCGCAGCGCGAGCCCGTGGCTATCTGGTACGACGGACACGCCCTCGAAGATGCTTTTCGGGCGATGGGAGTGCCTACCTATGCGGCGGGACAAGAACCGCCCGCAGAAGCCGAAACTTGTGCTTTGAGCATCAAGGCCAATGGCATTGGTAAGAATCTTCAGCAATGGAGCACCGCGCTGGTGCTCACTTGGCAGGGGGGCGAATTGACGGAGCAGCTCTTAGGCCGCCACCACCGGCCAGGACAGGCTGCTGATGAAGTACATTTTCACCTATACGCCCACGCGCCAGCATTTGCGCGGGCGCTTGACAGGTCGAAAGTCGAGGCGAGATACATCGAGGATGTTAGCGGCAACATACAAAAGTTGACAATTGCAACGTGGGCCTAGCCCGCGTACTCTGGCGCGTCGAGGGGTGGTCCCTTGACCGGAAACGAAAATGGAAACGAAACGAAAAGGAAAACGGATATGAATAATCCATTCACAGGCATCGAGACAGCCGAACAAACCGCGGGCGGGCGTTACATTACGCCTGGGCGCTACACTCTCCAGGTTGTACAGCCGAAGCTCCGCGAGTCTAAGAACCCCGAGAAGCGCGGCGTCACCTACTTTATCGCTGATTTTCGCGTGGTCGAGACGACCTCCGAAGACTATCAGCAAGGAGACACCGTGAGCTGGCTGGTGGATCTTAGCAAAAACCAGGCGCTAGGAGACGTAAAAGCGTTTGCGTCGGCCCTGGTCGGCGGCGACGCCGAAGTCACGGCGGAGAGCATGATGGCGATTTGCCAGCCTGAGAACCCCACTGGCGGACTCGCCGTAAAGTGTGAGGCGTATGGCATTACCACGTCGAAGGGTAACCCCTTTACCAAGATTACGTGGTCTGCGGCCTAAGACACCCTAGACGAGGCGTGCCCTCAAGATTCGGCACATGGATAAGTGCAAGGTGAGAGACACTGTGTTCAGTGAGGGAGTTGGCTGCGCTCTCGGCATCAAGCAGCCCTTCTTATAGGGGGAAAATCATGATCGCTATCGACACAGAGACGTGGTTAATCGGACCAGGTCGACAAGCACCAAAGCCCGTATCAGTACAATTCGCCTGGGCGGATAGCTCGCTGATCCTACATAGGGACGACCCGCGAACGGTCCCGCGGATTGCGGAAGCCTTGGCGGAGGAATGCGTCGCGGGGCAAAATATCGCGTTTGACATGGCCGTGATCGGCCAAGAATGGCCAGAGCTGCAACCTGCAATATGGCAAGCGTACAACGACGGGCGTGTATATTGCACAATGATCGCAGAGAAGATGTACGTCGTATCCCAAGGGTGGGCAAACAAGGACCCGCGCACAGACCGCCCACTCAGCTACTCTCTCGCCACGCTTTCGCAAATCTACCTGGCCAAGAACATGCTTGGTAAGGATGAACCGGACGCATGGCGCTACCGCTACCGCGAATTGAACACTACCCCTATTGCGGAATGGCCGCTTGCGGCGACGCGGTACGCTCTGGACGATGCTATCCACACCTTAGCCATCACCAAAAAGCAAAAAGAGAGATTTGATTTACCAGATCTCGCCCGTCGAATGAGGGCAGCGTGGGCGCTCCAATTGGCGGGCGCGTGGGGATTGAGGACAGACCCCGTCGCCGTCAACGATCTGGCCATTCGCGTGCGGGGATCCATCGCATCTGCGCGGTCTGTGCTCCAGTCAACGGGGTTGATTAGGGAAAACGGGACAAAGGATCTAAGCCTGATCAGGGATCGTGTACGCTCCGCGTTTCGGGGCTCCCCTCCGCGAACGGACAAAGGAGCGGTATCCACCGCGAAAGCAGTGCTCTGGGAGTCAGGGGATACGCTCTTGCGACTTCTGGGGAGCATATCAAATGACGAGAAGCTGGCCAGCACGTATGTGCCGGTCCTCGAAGGTGGCACGAGGCGGCCCATTTGCCCACGGTGGAACCCCCTGGTGAACACGGGGCGGACGAGTTGCCGCGCTCCCAACATTCAGAACCAACCCCGCGTCGGCGGCGTGCGCGAGTGCTATGTACCGCGTAACGCGGAGCAGGCCGGGGATGGTGAACCCCGCGTCTATGTCCAAGCGGACTATTCAATCGCTGAGCTGTGCAGCTTGGCCCAAATCCTATTGTGGAAATTCGGGCACTCGAAAATGGCACAGGCGCTTCAAGCTGGACGCGAGCTACACCTGGACATGGCATCCAAGCTGCTAGGCATCGAATACGACGAAGCTGTCCGGCGTAAGCGCGACAAAGATGTGAAAAAGGCCCGCCAATTTGCCAAAATTGGGAATTTTGGGATTCCAGGTGGCCTGGGCGCAGCCCGCCTAGCCGACTTCGCGCAATCCAGCTACGGCATCGACATGACAGAGCAAGCGGCCCGCGACCTCCGCAGCAAATGGTTGAACGCTTATCCCGAGATGACGCGATACTTTCGAGACGTGGCAGAGCGGGTATCCCTAGGCAGCGGCCAATTCCGGTTGATTCAACCGCGGAGTCTGCGTGTACGCGGGGGCGTAGGCTATACGGACGGCTGCAACAGCCCAATGCAGGGGTTGGCTGCGGATTTCGCACTCGACGCGCTCTATCATGTGTCAAGGGCCTGTTATATCGAGCAGGACTCGCCTTTGTTCCGCGCTCGCGCCCGCATCACGCATTTCGTGCATGACGAAATCATTTTAGAAGCGATGGAGACCCGCGCTCATGACGTGGCTATCGAATTACAAAAAATCATGGAGACCCGCGCACGCCTGTGGTTGCCCGATATACCCATCAAAGCAGAGCCGTGCATCATGCGCCGATGGTCGAAGGACGCGGAAGCGTTTTGGTACAATGGCCGGTTACATCCCTTTGAGGACGCCGCGCACGCCGCCGACGCGGGGCTAATGGGATGATCACCATAATCCTGGTATGTGCATCATGGGCTACGCCGCTCACGCCCGCGCAGGCGAATATTTGCACTCAAATCGGCCTGGCCGCACGCGAAGAGGGAATACACCCCCCGCTTGCAATCGCAATGGCTTGGATTGAGAGCAGGTTCTCTGCGAACGCCGAATCATCGGCGGGGGCGATTGGTCCACTACAGATAGTCCCGAGGTACTTTTGCCCAGGGGGGGATCGCGAGGGGTGCAACCTGATCAAAGCAGGCTTTCGCGCAATCCGCTCTTGGAAGTATCGGTATCCGCAGACATGGCTTTGCCACTACAACGCGGGGAACACTTGCGGGGACCGGAGCCGCCGATACGCAAGGGCCGTCCGGCGCATTGCTCGTAAGCTACAGAGTGTGAAGGGTTTTTCCGCTTTCTGATATACTTCCCCGCATGGACGATCCCTCGCTCAGGCATTCCGAGCTACAAGCAGCCCTCGACGCCTACTGTGAAACCGACTCTTTTAGGGAGGCAGGGCGCAAGCTCCGAGTGAGCAAAGACACTGTACGTCGTCGTGTCGCCGTCGCCAGAGAAATAGGACTAACGCCGACCACGTCGCCCCCGCTCCGCAGCCCCCGCGTAGAAGATGAAACGACAGGGAACGAGCGTGTTCTAACGAGCAAAGGCGGGCGGATTGTCAACGTCGAGCAGCTTTTGAATTTGGCCGAAGTCAATCTGGCGGAGTGGATTATCACAAAAAAGGTTATCAACAAGTGGGATGGCTTAGGTCGTGGAGAAGATGGCACCACCGAAGTGATCCCCCTATTCCAGATCAAGGTCTGGCTAGAGCGGCGACCTGCTTTTTATATTCAGGCGGTCGAGCCTATACAGGCAATTCGCCGGACAGCACCTAAGCGCGTGGGCGAGATAGAGACCGCGCTGATTCTGCCCGACGCACAGATTGGTTTTCGCAAAAAAGGAAACGATCTGATCCCTTTCCATGATCGAGCTGCAATGGATTTGGCTCTGCAAGCGGCCCAGATTCTTCAGCCAGATAGGGTCTTAATCCTGGGCGACTGGCTCGACTTCCCTGAGCTATCCCGATTCACTCAAGAGCCCGAAACCCGTTACTTGATGCAACCCGCGCTCATCGAGTGCGCGTGGTTCCTGCAAACGCTTATGCGTACAGTGCCCAGTCATTGTTTGGTGGCCTGGACAGAAGGTAACCACGAATATCGTTTGCGAAATTCTCTACTAGAACACCAGGCGGGGGCTCTGGCCGACGTTCGCCCTGTGGACAACCTGGACGGGCCACCCGCTATGAGCGTCGAGACTCTTCTAGGCCTAGATAAGTTGGGGATCGAATACGTCCAGCCCTACGGTACCCCTTACTGGCTCTGGAATGTTCTTTGTCATCACGGCCATGTCGTTCGAGGCGGTGGCGGAAAAACCGCGGCATCCATCGTGGCCACAGCAACCCATTCACAGATTGTTGGGCATATCCATCGGCGTGAGCTATGCAGCCGCACGCTGATGGACCCGAAGCGCCCAGGAGGACAGCGCGTGATCAATGTAATGTCACCGGGGGCGCTCTGCTCAACCGTCGCGGGCGTAGTGCCCACGGGAAAAGGCCGACCGAATCAGGACTGGCAACAAGGACTGGGATTGGTGCATCGGACGGACCAGAGCGATACGCACATGACGTTAATTCCTATTAATGACGGTTCAGCCGTCATTAACGGTCGATTTCTACAGGGAAATGCGGATACTTACGTGGGCGAGCTGGCCAGGGCCACGGGGGTTGATTTTTGAAGACGCGAATCCATGTAAATAAAGCGAAAATCCGCAGTAATGCAAAAACGGGCAGAAATGACGCGGTTTTGAGCATCAAAACTTACAAGTCAAACACATACGCGCACGAAGCAATCATCCTCGATGACGACGGAAACGAGATCGCCCGCGTTGTCTATCGGCCACACAAGCCGCTCGGGTGCGGGGCGCGTTGCTGGATTGAGACCTACAACCGAGTGCAGGCTATCTACAACGTCGAGACTGATGTATGAGCTGGAAAACGCGCCCAATGGCCCCTGGGCTCCGAGATTTACACGCGCTCACCCGCGAGGAGGGCAACGCGAGTATCGCAGCTATCCTTAAAGTTTCTGTCAGGTGCTTGACGGACCTGCGCCGCGGCGAGCATCCCTTAACCATTGACGACCTATATTTGTTAAGGCAGCATTTCAACGATTTTGATCTGGTGGGAACGGTGGCTCGAATTGGAAAAAGAAGAAGGCACACCGGGAAAAAATCCCACAAGCGAAGCACATCAAAGCCGCGGACCCTCCAGCACTACAGAAAGAGACTCCCGAGACTTCTACCCGACACCTGAGTGGTGCGTCCACGCAATATACGACGCTTTCCCATCACTGCCCCGCCCCACGCTAGAGCCGTGCGCGGGCGTTGGATCTCTCATTTCGCCGCTAAAAGACCGCGGGTGGGCACCGCCTCGCGGGATTGAGTTAGATCCGCCGTTGGTCGTCGAGGCGGGGGGTCTCGTAGAACAAGGCGATGGTTTAGCGTTAAGCTGGACCGGCCACCACGTCTTGATGAACCCCCCCTACCGAGCGGCCCAGGAATGGATAGAAAAGGGGTTGGAGGAAGCACAGAGCATGGTCGCGCTCTTACGTCTTGGTTTCTTGGCCTCAAAGCGCCGAAAACCGCTGCTAGAGCGACACCCGCCCTATGCCCTAGGGGTACTATCCAAAAGGCCAAGTTTCCGCCACGGGCGGACAGATTCGAGCGAATACGCATGGTTTATCTGGACGCGCTGGCAAGGCAGTGCGGATATGCGGATCAAGTGGCTTGTGCCGCCGATATGATCTGCCGCAACTCATCGTTCTCTAACTCTAGATCGCGCAGGGCCACGAGCCGCTGGCTTGATATGTCTTCGAGATGCTTAATGGCTTGCTGCAAGTCGGCTATCTCAATTTCGATAGACGCAAACTTGTGAGGGCACGCCGCGCAAACCCTTTTGCGAATGCGATAGCCGCGGGGCTCCCACCAATCCCAGACAGGGGTGCCCAAGCGGGCGGTCGCGTCATGCCGGGGATCACCCTGAGCGGGCCGTGAGTCGTAAATACGTGTTTTGACGTGGTCACACTTTGGACATCTCAAAAGACTACCACCCCCGTATAGACGCCCCCCGCGAACGCGGCGGCTGATAAAACTGCGATGAAGGGAGCTGAGCGATACCAAGGGAGGGTGTGTGTCAACGGCGTCGCTGCATCGAGCAACCCCCTATAGGCAGTAATCAAGGCGGCACTGTTGGCCAGCTTTGCGGTACAGGCATCCAATTGCGTAGAGGATAAGGCCCTAGCGAGCTGTAGATCGTTTTTGCATTTTGGGAGGTCTGCGCCCGCACATGAGAGGGCAAGGCGCGTTTGTGGGATTGTCCAGAGAATGCCTGTGCAAGACGCAGTTTGGCCGCGTGAGATAGACGCAGTTTGCGTGCAAAGGCCCGATGCTTCGTCGCCGTCGCCATCGGCAAGAGCTGCGGATAGGTTACCGCTGGCCCCTGGCGTAAGAAGAGCAATGAGGATAATGGCGTTAATCATCGAAAGTCTCATTCACGAAATCCGCTAAGTCGTCCAGGTCCGCACGTATGATCTTATCCTGTTCTTTTTCAATCTCGGTTTCTCGGACCTCGTGCGCGTCACGAGCTATTTTTTCGCTTTTCGCTTTTTCATGCTGCGCGTCGGCGTCGGCATCGGCGCGGGTGGCCTCGGCATCGGCCTGTTCTGCGCGAACCTCAATGATTTTCCCAGTGTCTCGACTGTGCCGCCATCGTGCGCCTAGCACGAATGCGCCCAGCAAGGCCCACGCCCACCCCGGCAATCCCTTGACCCAAGTTAACGCCTTACGCAGCGCGAGCACTGATTAACTTCTTAACAACGCCCACGACGGTGGAGCTGAGCGCAGCGCCCGCGCAGCCTGCTAAAGCCCCGCTCGAATCCATGAGCATAAGATAGCCAAAGCCAGCCCCCACGCCCAGCGCGGCCAAGCGCACGGCGAGCCGTGGCCAGGAGTCCGGCGCAAATTTACGGATTGCGGGCTTGATGGCCTCGACGATGCCGAATGTCGCGACGGCACAGAGCAGGCCGATCTTAATCAGTTGGGGGTCCAGCATTTTTGCGTTTCCTTTTGTCTTCGCGGATCAATTTGCGGATCACCTGTAAGTCCTGCCGCACGTTGATCAATTGAGCCGACTGAGCACGTTGTACCATACAGGGATCGCCGTCACGATGGTTTTTCCTGTGGTGTTTCTTGAGCGCCTTTTTATGTGCCTTTTTATGTGCCTTTTTACGGGGGGACTCGGCGCAGCAATCGGGACATGCGGAACACCTAGCCCGCGTCCACTGCGCATACCAATGCTCTGTGGGGATTGACCCGATGTCTGGCGCGTGCGCGAATGCTGAATCCTGCCCGTCCCCCGTGGCGGGGGTTGATGCTTGCGGAGCGCAAGCTACTGCGGCGAGCGCAATCGCAAAATTTGCAAAATAGCGCGAGAATCGCCTTGGATTTGCGCGATCAATTCCCGTTGGTGGTGCAGCTCCTTCGTGATCTCGCCCAGGGACTTGTTGGCTTGGACGGCTTGGACGGCGGCTGCTTCGGCCTTGGCCTCGACTCGGCTGATATACATTGACATTGATATTACGGCGGCGATCAGGGTCCCCACAATCCCTAGACCTAGCTTTAGGTTGTTTGGCGGCGTATTCATCGGTGGAAGTCCTCATTTCGTGCGTTGAAAGTGCATAGGGTCAGGGTATCGTGTCCAGTGCTGGCCCCAAGTCCAATTGGCATCAGTAAAAGTTTTTGCCCAGGCAGGGTACCTGAAAAGGGGACCATCGGTGGTGTGGGGCCGATGTTTTGCGCTGTCAACGTCAAAGCTTATCCCCCAGGCATGTGTGCTAAGGCCAGCTTTGGGATCGTGCCGCTTGTGGCGGGGTACCCAGCTCCAAATTTTTTCAGGGGTGTACCCCGACTTGAGGCAGGCGGCCTCGAAAAGCTCTGCCATCTCCCGCGCTACGAGCTTGTGCGCGTAGGTGTAAAGCCCGTTAAAAAAATCAACTTTGACGATGTTTCTGCGGGACCACCCCCGCTCTATGATGATCGCGCCCTTGGTATCTTCGCTCTCTTCGTAGTCGAACGTACCATACACGCGCTCAATATCCGCACGCCGTCCTCGCGGTATGGGTACGTCGCTTTGCGGGGGGTCGCGGTCAAGATCCAATTGAGAGACCGTGTCCGGCCCGCAAAGACCATCGGCCAAGATTTCCGCGTCGGCCTGGACCGCGAGTGCTCCGCGTCGAATAATCTCGCCCAGAGCATCCCCTTCGAGCACTCCGCTTTCTACTTGGCGAAGGTTCCATCGTCGCTTGAAGTCGTCGTTCACTTACTCCCCCTCATGGGATTCCTGCATCGTTAAAGGCTTCAGCTATCAGATCCATGGACGGCACGTCTGCCCGTCCAGGCAGTAGTCCCATCCCGGCGTGGCCACCATATATTGCGCTCGCGTTGTCGTCGTGAAGAGCCCCCGCGGGCAACGGTGCATATGCGTTATTATAGATGATGTGCCATGTCTCGGAGAGAACGCCGGTCCCCTGACCGGGGGGTAAAAAGATCTGATTGTCCGCGATCCGAAATGTTGCGCCCGTTTTATTCTCGCCTTGCACAAGCCCTTGGTCCCAACTCACGATCTGAGTGCGGGGGACGCGCCAGCAAAGAGCCTGATTATCATATCCAACCTGCACGGTGGGCGCTTGATTCGCGCCCAAAATCACTTGGCGGATGCCCGCGGGAACGTGCCCGCCTACTCTGTGAAAGGTGTTTTCGTTGTTATGGGTAACGTCGAGCAGAATGGACCGCTCAAGAAAATTCTCGAAGTGAGGGTGCCATACCTGCCCACCGTTTTCTCGGATCATGTGATACATTGTCGGGTGCTCAGGGTTTGAGCTGGGCGCCGTTAACCAGGAATTGAGAAGCGTACCATCGCCGGGGACGGGCGTGCCGGTATAGCCTGCTGCGCTCGCGCCATTGGGTTGCAGCTCACCGGAGAGCGCCCAAGAGAAACTCGTAGTGTCGCCGTCAATGGTGTAATCAAAGGTAGTGGCGCTGGTCGCGCTGAAAATTCCGTCGGCATCGTCCCGCATGTCCATTCCGCCCCATGGCCAACTTGACCGCGGGGGCTCGGGGAAGAACACAAAGCCGTTCCACAAGTCGTAATTGCGGGTACTCACAAAGAAGTAGATGTGCTGGTCGTAGGCGTACACCTGAGTAAAGCCGTCGAGCCCTCCGATATTAGCGCTTGTGAGAGCGCCATTCTCTGGGAAATTATTGATGTCTCTGTCGGGATCCCAATTCCGAGGGAGGCCATGGTTTTGAAAGTCCCAAGGGTGCTCTTGAGCAGCTCTGTCTCCAAAACCGGGGAGCATTTGCAGACGACCCGCATTAACTTCGTTGTCCTTGGTCGCATCCAGGTCAAAGATGGGATCAAAAACATTCGCTCCTGGCTCGTCGCACCAAGGAAAGACAACGCTGTCCATCCATACACCGCTCGCAAGGATCGTGTCTAAGAGCGCGTTGAAAAACTCAGCTCCGATGGTCCCGGATGAGAAATAGATAGGATGTGGCCCCTCCCCGCGAGGGTCGCCCGACTCAGGGATAGCGGGGTCGTTGGCGGCTGCGACGAGATCCATGATATGCCCGCCGTAGGGTTGCCCAGGCGCGGCAACGGTACGATCTATAGTGCCATCAGCTTGCAGATATGTAGCGGGCAGCGGCCAAATAAACTCATCAATAAATATCTCGAATCGTGCTGTATCTGCCGTGCGAAATCCCTCGTCGCCTCCCGGTAAATTGAGTTGTTGACGGATGGGATGCCACGGCTCACCGCGATCATTTGTACCGTCAAGCCAGGGGGGGCCAGGCTGCGGTTCTCTGAACGTGAAAGGTAGTATTTTGAACTGGAGGATTGCCTCATCATCTGCATCAGAAAAATCAGCGGCGGTCCAGTAGCTTGTGGTTACGCCGCTCAGATAGAGCTTGCCTTCTGAGAGATGCTCCGAGTAGTAGAGCTTGTCAAGGTAAGGCGGGGATAGGCACCTTAGAAAGCGGCCTGTGTGTCCGCAATGCCATCCAGGAGCCCCTCCCACGGCGAAGGCGTCCAAGTGAGTTAATGCGGTGGGCTTTGCGGGATCAACCGAGACTCTGTGTACCATTCGCGGCTCCGCGAAGAAGTCGAATATCGCTTCTAAGACCGCGAATGTAGTACCCAAGGTGCCTTTGTGGCCAAATACCAGCGCCAGTAGCGCCCGCCGCCAATACTTTCGGGAGATGGACGCGAGCCGCGGGAAGCTATAGTGTCTTGCGAGCGCATCAAACCCGTGTCCCTGTGCTTTTGCAATGAGGGTGTCGCGGTATGCACTCTCAGTCTGGGAGATGGGATCTAACATCGAAACTCACAAGCGCACGAGGCGCGACCGTTAAAAACTGCGGCGAAGATGTCCCGATTCCCTTGAAAGCCATAGGTGAGACGCTCCCATAAGTATATCTATTTCCTTGCAGGATCAAGCTACCCACGGGCGGGAATCCTAGAGTTGACTCGACGTACATAGACGTGTCTCCGGGTTTTAGCGGAGAGCAAACAAGCGTCTGCGGCTTACCGTTAAACCGCTGTACCGCCTCCCCGAAAGCGCCTGTTATTGAACGCAAAAGCCCGTGCGTCCACTCGGGCGACGGAATAACAGGAAGTGTGGGCGTCGCTGTGGTGAGAACGGATATGGTGTTCCCGTCGATGTCACAAGATATTGTGTATGCAGCACCCGGAATCGCCGCGGGGCCAATGCGAACGGCGACCGTAAGCCCTCCCGTCTTCACCGCTGTACCGTAGATAGTGACCGCGGGAGCGGGAGCGGTCGCAGCGACGGACCAAGCATTGGGCCGTCCCGCGACTTCGGGATCAACTGCCCCATTGAACGATACATCTACCGTCGTTACATTAATCCATTGAGTACCTGTGATTGCGAGTGCCAAAGTTACTTCCCCTGGAGATCGGTGAGGCGGGGACTCCGCGCACCCGCAGAAAATCGAGTAGGGAGCGCCTCCCTTCCGGCAAAAGTTACAGAAGAACGCCCGCGGTAGATGACCCGGATAGCTCTAGGGACGGTGATCGTGTGGGGAAACCCTGCCCCCCCGTAGCCAATCGTGAAATCATATTCGGCGGGAGGCAGTGGAGGTAGTGCAAAACTTAGGATCTCATGGCGTAGATCCGTCTCACACTCCCACTCTTTACCTACCCGTCCCGCGTGACACCCGAACATATCTTTTGGGTACACATCGCCCGTTGCCGAATTAACACATCGCACCAGGAATGGCCCGCTGCGAGCACTGCCCCTCACGGCGTCGTTGCCTGGCCATTGCCCCATACGCAACTGTATAAGCACACCGCCATCATCGGGCATGACGGAAAGCCCTGGATTGAGTACTACCGCGTGATACCTAGACGGGCGGATAGAACCATACCCTAAGTCAAGGTAATCAGGGTTAACGATCCCGCTGCTAGGGTCCCCATAGCCCCAATCCTGGGCAACCGTGGTGGACATCCCGAAGACCGAGCCGTCACCGCCCGAAGGTGAGCCATACCCCCGCATTACCCGAGTGTCCTAGTTGGCCATGCGATGGCGTGCTCATCCAGGTGGATAATATCCCCTGACCCAAAAGGAGACGTGCCGGATGCCACCATTCTGAAGTTGACGACGACTAGTAGGGAAGGCTCTCCCGTAGGACCGGCCCAGGCCACCCCTGCCGATGTTAGATCGCTTGTCGCAAGGGTGACTTTTTGCAAAAGGGGCGGGCTAGTAGATGTGAGGGTTAGCGACTGGCCGGTTTTTTCCGCGAGAAGAACCGCGGCTGTTGCGTCTGCGTAAAGAGACAGGTCAAAGGTTAGGAGCGTGTTAATCGCGCTCCCCCCGATGCCGCTATCGGTCGCCCCTACCCAAACGGAGGTTAGATCCGCCGCGGCCAAATCCATAACCTTATCCGATATAGGGATGTGCCAATGTGCATTAAGTACAATATCGTTGGCCAGCGCGGTGCCCACGCCGGACCCCTCGAAGTTTTGGCAGGCAGTATGGCCCAACTGTGCGGCGGTGCCCCTATGCCCTGCGCTTGACGTAGGAGCTAAGAAATACGTGATATAGTTAGACGTTGCGCCCCAATGCCCACGGTCAAACGAGAACGAATTGCTGGACGCGGGCTCAATGAACGTAACTTTCTCGACAGCCGCTTGCAGGCTAAAGCGGTGGAGTTGGTCGCTCTGGGGTGCGCCTGTGGCCAGGTTGACCATGATTTGGTCTGTTTTAGCGAGGGAAGCTGCGAGACTTGTGCCGTCGTCCCTGGCCAAAACCAGGTTCGTTGCGCCAATGTCGTCAATCTCGACTTGGGGATTTGTGGACGATCCAGTCAGAGCAAGGCCATCGGTCGCGGTGATTCCTTGGAGGGGAGCCGCGGTAGATGAGATTGTAAATGTTTTGGTGGCCGAATCGAATGCTGATGTTGTAGTCCCACCCCCCGTGATTTTCAGCGTATCGCCATCGGCCACGCCGCTGGTGACTGTCCCATCGGTCGCTGTCCAGGTGGTAGTGCCCGCAGAGCTGGAGGTGACGGTCAGGGTGTTTGTAGCGGAATCATACGCGGTGCTCGTAGCGCCCGCCCCCGTGATTTTTAGCGTGTCGCCGTTGGCGATAGCTTCCGAAGCAGATCCGTCGGTCACAGTCCAACTCTGAGCGGCTGCGCTCACAGTCATAGTGTTAGTGTCCGAGTTATACGCGGTGGAAGCGGTGGACCCGTCCCCTGTAATTGTCAGCGTTTCGCCCGCAGCGATGGGATCCGTCGTTGAACCATTGGGGCTAATGTTCCACGCCCCTGATGCCGCGCCTGCCGCGGTTCCGATGTATCCCGCGGGGGTGCCCGCGGTGGTTGTGAAACCCGCAAGCGCGTGGTCAGGTACAGAGATTTCCACAAATTTTGCAAAAATGTGAAATTCCCCCGCCGAAGCGGTCCCGCCCGTGTCGACGGTGGCAGTGAGCGCGGTTTTAACCAGGCCCGTCCGGTGGTCGCCTAGCTTCTGGCCTTTTTCAGCCGCGGTCAGCGCAATTCGGCCCGCCGCAGAGGCAGAGCCGACCTGTACCGGCAAAAGGAAAGAGTCGTCACCGTCCGCGTCACCCAAGCTCACACGGAGGTTGGAAAGCCCAAACGGCGTGACAATATCCACCCAGGCATCCACTAGGACAACGTCCACGGGGGGCGTCATCAGTGTCCAGGTGGTGAGACCCGTAGCGGTGGCGACTTCGGCGGTGGATACTTTCCAACGAAGGACACCGTCGCCTACCGGGGTAAAGACATTGGTGCTATCATGGGCAACTAAGGTTTTCATTAGACACCATCCCCGGCTTTACGGTGTAGTTTCAGCGTTACGCTGAGCCCATGCCCCAGCCCTGATACGTCATCGTCCTTTAGGGGCGAGTCCACGCACCGCACACTGAGAATGTGATTTTTTGGAATCTCGTGATTCAGATTGACCGCGCTCAATAACATGGGTTCGTGGCTATTGGCGGGGGAACCTGTGACCTGCAACAAAACACCCTGGGCATTATTCACCCAAAGCGCCTTTGAGCCCACCATAATTGCAAAATCGTAAGCGTCGAGGTTCGCGGCTGCTATAGCCGCTGCATTGAGCCCGCCCGCGGCCATTGTGATGTGGACTTCCTTTAGATAGAGCGACCCCGCCGCGTGATTAACGAAGTCCACATGGTTTTTCGACCAGGGGGGGATGCCCCCGTCGGGCTCTCCTAGCTCATGGACGCCGCAAATCTGGGCGATTCGCCCTTTCCATGTGTTCGTCCCGTCACAATGGCCCGTCCAATAAAGTACCTCGATGTTGATGGCGGTCGCCGTGTGCGCAGATTCGATACCGACGGTGCCGCGG
>Ga0114996_10000696_pt1 | contig 46824 bp, 43 predicted proteins | sample ArcticOcean_MG_C_4_FD_87039 | JGI IMG/M metagenome (GOLD analysis project Ga0114996, IMG submission 87039) | Marine microbial communities from western Arctic Ocean - ArcticOcean_MG_CB4_134 | ecosystem: Environmental > Aquatic > Marine > Oceanic | place: Arctic Ocean: Canada Basin | collected... | reverse complement strand
CGCCCCCTGCCCTAAACCCTTGCATAGCAAGAGCTTAGGTCGGGCGTTTCCTATTACCACTGTTCGGCGGAATCAACTTCCACCTTTGCAATGTCTGTCGCTTTCTTGGCGATAAGCAAATCTCCGGCAATAACCCGAACAGCCTTGATTACCCCAATATGGGTCAATAGGCGAGTTCTCAACAACTCTTTTGCCAAGTCTACCAATTGGTCATCAACGCCAACCAACATTGGAACTTGAGACGCCCGGCAGTATTTCTTGTCGTAATTCATTGCTTCGCCTTGTTTGGGTTTCGTGTTTCGTATGTATGTATTATAGCGAATCATTCGCCATTGTCAAGGGCGATTTCAGATTTCTTTCAATTCGCCAGAATAATGTGTGGTGTAGGTGCCGTTGCCCTTGCCATTGATTCCACTCGCATCGCGTGCAACGAAACCCACATGTTCCAGTTCGTTGTCGATATCGAAAACGTAAACCGGACGACCGGTGCGAATGATCCGGCAGTAAATGCCACCGGAAGATTTGATCGCGGTCGTGAGTTCGTCGTTTGTGAGTCTGGTCATGGCTTAACTTTCGAGTGTGAGTTGTTGTTGCTTATGTCTCTATTATAGCGAATTGTTCGCCACTGTCAAGAGCAACACTTGCTAATTTTGGAATAAGTGAAAGTTTTGAATGCAAGGGGCTTGCCCTTGATAATGTCTCGAATGCAATCAGCATTCAGTTGAATGCAAACCGCATTCTTGAAACACTTGTGAACCGTACCACCGCGAATCTTACCATTGTAAGAAAAACGCACTTGACGACCGATTGCCCGAAGACCCATGTCCAGTTGTTCTTGAATGTTCATCTTAACTTCCTTTGCTTGGTTGTTGTTGTTTCTTATGTCCCTATTATAACAAGATCGGCAGATTTGTCAAGTCACATCACCCTAAAATGAAAAGATTGTGAGAAAAAAGGGAATTCGTTTTGGCATGGAATTTGCTCTACGGAATTGACGTAAACCCTTACTACCAAAGGACTTATGGAACGCGGGCGGCGGCGGCTCGGCCATAAGCCCTTACGTGATAAAGACTTATAGCCAAGATTGAGGTCGTCAAGCCAACGGTTTTTCGGCCTATATCGGGCAGCAGCCCACCGTTTCAGTTCACTGTGTCATATGTACACCGTATTCCTATCTACCCTAGAGATGAGCCTTGGCAACGTCCAAAGCGTCGGCCAAATCTTCAATCGACTCGATATCGTGATCACCAAGCAAGCCCATCAACTTACGCATGGCAACGCAAGCCGAACTGTCAGCGTCCCAATCCCTTGCTCCACTGTCCTCGGCAGAGATCAGAATGTTGTCAAGCATGTCAAGCAGTTCATTATCGTTATTCATCTTTTGCTCTTTCTTAGTTAAGCAGTGTGTTTCGTATATGTGAATTATATCACATTTCGCGGCGACCGTCAAGCCTAATTGGTAACAATCTCTGATTTCTTAGCAAGTTTTCTTAGCTTTGAGATAAAGCTGAAATTGTTAACCGGTGCTTTGAGTGTACCGACCAAAGCCTTTTTGCTGCGGGAATCCGTTGAACCGACTGTGATTCGGCTTTTCCTGCGATTGATGATTTCAAGGTTATTCACGATAAGGAAAGAAACCGACGTTGCTTTCGCGACCATGCTACCAACAGCCTTTGAGGGTTCGCCGCTTTTCGTTTTACATGCACCAGACAGAACAACGAAGCTATCCGCAGCTTTAACGGATTTGAGGGAATCAACGAAGTTTCCACCAAACAGCTTTGCTGCGATTGTTGTTTTTCCACATCCTGCGGGACCGTGAATCATAGAGAACGGCTTGCCACTTGCAAGGACTGCTTTGAGGACGGTCGCCTTGTCGGTTCCGGTGAAGTTGTCTGCATCGAAGATTTGTGTTGTATTTCTCATGCACGTATTATACCACGACCATACGGGAAATTGCAAGCCCGATGCCCACGTTATTTAGAAAAGATAGAAAGATAATTGCAATTAGTTTGGCATGGTATTTGCTCTGTGGAATTGACGTAAGTGCCTACTATCAAAGGGGTTATGGAACAGGTGCCGGGGCCTTGTGCATGTGCGTGGTGCGGGCCAGACGACTGCATAGGCTAGTACATGCTGCCTTGCCCATGTGCTGCCGTAGGCGACTACATTAGGTAGTACATGCGTGCATGTGTGTGTGTGCGTGTGTGTGCGTGCGTGTGCGTGCGTGTGCATGTGTGTGCGTGTGCGTGCGTGTGTGTGTTACTCAGCACATACGATTGATGTGATCAGCCTGCACAGATAGTCTACTTCCTCACTATCACCACACCACTTAGGTGCGAGGATGGATGTGTATTCACCCATACCCTTGTACGAAATGGACCTATAAATAGCCTTCCATTCCTCTAGTGTAGGCTCACCCTCTGTTACCGCTAGTGTTAGTTCGTCAAGCATCGTATTACCTCAAAGTGATTTGATTTTGTGTGCGTCCATGTGGAACTTAACATCTGTCCCTGCGAAGTAGACCGTCACCAAACTGCCATCAATGGCCGTCACTTCCAACAGCTTACCAGTTGTGAAGCTGCGTGCATTGAAGTCGCCTTCGTTCGCAAGGCGTGCCCGAACCAATGCGGGAGTGTAAAGCTCTTGACCGTCAAGCAGGGTTGATTGTGCCATTGTCTTATCTTTCATCGAATTTGCGTTGAATGTAACGGCGACTGTTGGAACAGCTAGTCGCCCTACGTGGTGAACCATCGAAGGCCGCGATCCAATAACGCTTGCCCATTGCGAAGCGTTCGGTGTGTCCTTCACCCGCATCCATGATATGAATGGTCAAGGGCTTGGGGCCAATGTTGATGATCTTACTTTGTAAACTCTGCATGTGAAACTCTCTGAACTCTCTGAACTGTGTTAACTTGTTGTCTCTATTATATACTATCGGCATTGTGATGTCAATACCTTTAGCTATAAATCGCAGTAACTTTTGCAAGTCGTTGGCGATTCTTGTTGGTGTGAACCGCGATGAGTGAACCATCGCTACGCTCGCAGCGTGCAACGAAGTACTGCTGCTTGGTTCCACGGAGATGACAAACGATCTTGACTCTGTTAGTTGTTGTTTTCATATTTCCATTATACCAACATCTCCCGAAATGTCAAGCCCAATCGTTAAAGTTTTGCAAAGTTTATTAAATTGACATAAGTTATTACTATCAAAGGACTTATGGGACAGGGGCCGGGGGTATGGGTGTTGTTAGTTCAGAGATAAACATGTTGCCGCTGCACAAAAGGGCCTTGGTCCTTATGACTCACCAAACCCCACCAAAACATGAGTATTACCCAACCCTCTCAGATAGAAACGTCTCACACCGAAAGTTGGCAAATGCTTCTGCTTCTTCCACAAAAATTTCCCTCGCGTATTTCAAAAGTTTCTAAACCGCCCCTATCAAAATTTTTCCGTCGCCATAAAGTCCAACCTCATCTTCACCCTCCCATTTGTCGCCCTTAGACAGATTGTCTTTAGCCCAGAGCGGTTGTAGATTACTGTAGTGAAAGCACGCCCTCTGTTGATCCTCTTGGGTCAGATCGAAACTTGCACAGGGTCTTATGTGGTCTACGTGCCAGCCGTAAAAGCCATAGGTGTCCCAACTCATACCCTCTCGAAACTGGCCCTCAAGATGTTGCCTCAACTCCTGTGTGCTACATCCAAGCAACTCTATTGTCCCGACAGTCTTTTCTAGATTCTGTGCAACAACGGCGTATCTCAACCTAGCGGACAGAACGGTTCTCATTTTGTAATTAGGGTCGTTGTCATACCTATTTTTTAGGTACTTGTTGATATGATTCCTGTTGTTTGCTTGCCACTTTCTTGTTCTTGCCCTGCATCTCTCAGCATGTTCCTCGTCTTCACGTAGTCTCGTCGAACGTTGATTGGAAATTTTCTCTCTGTTTTCCTCAAGATAGACTTTCCTACTATTAATGTTGTTTTTGTAGTATTCTACCCCAGCGATGCCTTGACAAATCCTACATTGTTTTCTCCTTATTTGCTTCACCTTGGAGTGCCAGTTGTAGTCGGTATCCGGTTTTTCTTTGCCACATCCTGTACATACGATAGTTTCCACTTTATCTCCTTGTTCTAAATTGTTATCCGGGCGTACCAAGTCCATTTATACCTGTGAAGGTAATAGGCTGTGTCAGAGAGCAGTGAGGACTTTTATGCTGAAATACTTACAAATGCAATATTAAGTCGCTGGTGGCTTTCGCCCTTCACAGGTTCGGGTCGGTTGGTAACACGTTGCCCAAAAACTCTGCCTCACCTTGGGGTTCTTGAGACCCTCCGGTAACTCTCTCTCCACCAGTGGGTCAGGAACGCAAAACTGCACCCGGTTACGTCTTTTTACGGATTTCTGGCGAATTGTGACACTTTACAGCCATTGCCACACTCTATTCTAGTCCAATTTGACGGTTTTGACAAAACCTTTTTGGAGAAAACGTCTGAATTGCGTATAATAGTATGAGTACTGATAACTTTTACATGAGGGAAAACCATGAGCGACGAAAAAAAGACACAAGAATGTGAAGTGACACTCTGTTGCAAGGCGACGGGCGAGTTGAAGCTGGAAGTTCAAAAGGAGCTTGAGTCAGAGGACAAGTGTTTAGCGACCCTCCTGTCTCTGCACGATGGAATTCCAGAAGAAGAAGATTCGGAGGAAGATGCCGATGAAAATAGCGATCCTGCCGAATAATTCGTACTGTCTTGCGACATGCGATGGGGGAGAGATCGTTATTGGAGACTGCACCCTCAAAGATTGCAGTGTTGGACGTGAACTTGAGGATTACCTCAGTAATTCAGACCATCCCTGCCTAACGACCCTCGTTGAAGATGAAGAACCCTTCTTCGTGGCCGTTAATTTCTGCCTAGGTGGACAACCCATCAGTCAGTCCACTCACGTAGGGCACTTTCAGACCGCTGACGGTAAAAAAACCCTCGTGATTGATGAGGATATCGCTGGAGATCGCATCTTAAAGCGTGACGGCGACCATCTTCTCATCTACGCCTATCAACCATCAAATCTCTCCTTTCTCCCTAATCAACACTGCTCCGTAATGACTTCGGATGCGTTGATCACTCTTGAGAAAGATGAGTATCTCGGCTATAAAGAGGGTCATATTGATTCCCTCACTGCCGATGAGCTACTTGAACAGCTAGGTCGCTACACAACGGGGCGATCACCCGCATATGAGCGTGTTCAACTTTCCCCAGTCTGGTCTAGGCCAGATCGACCGGTGGAAGGTATGTTCATATACAACAAGATATCTCAACGGTTGGAATATTTTGACGGAACTTTTTGGAGGACACTTAAAACAGAGGAACTAGAATGAACTTACCGGAAGGAATGACGGAGGAACAGGTGATTGCCCAGATTCAGATTGTCGTCAACAGGATAGCCCCCAAGTATGCTTTTTACGGGTATACGACGGACGACATCAGGCAAGAGGCGTTCATCTTATGTATTGAGGCCCTGAATAGATATGACCCCACGAGGCCGCTTGAGAACTTTCTCAGCGTGAACCTGTCGAACAGGCTGAAAACCTTTGTGAGGGACAACTACTTCACGGCACAGACCAACGAACAGCGGAAGAAGCTCGTACAACCGGCACAGCTTGACTACGAGGACTCGATCATTGATGTCGCAGAGACGTTCGGGAACTCATATGAGCAGATTGATGTCAAGTCGATGACGAGGGCCATCGACCAGTACATGCCAGCGAATGTCAGAATGGACTACTTGAAGCTGATCAATGATGTCTACGTGAGCAAACAGCGTCGAGAAGAAGTCATTGACATAGTCAAATCAATTCTTGAGGAACACGGCTACGCGGAGGGTATAAATGAAGAAGGGTAGAATATCAAAGGATGACGAAACCCTTATCAAGGGCAATCTTCATCTCGATCTCAAAGCACTTGGGGAACTTCTAAGCCGAGACCCTAATAGTCTTGCAGAGTTCATCAGGCGAAAAGTGGCTAGTGGGGACTTCCTCGCACCCTCATGGTTAGACGAGGGCGACGTAAACTCAGGGGAGTACAACCTTATGTCGCGACCCTATTGGGGGGAGCTAAAGCAGCAATTCACAACCGACGAGCTAATTCTGTTCAAATACCACTGGGTACGTATTGTTGGTCAGTTCAACAATGAAGTCAGTCCTACGGAAGAAATTCAGGTAGTCGATCTTGTGAAGATGGACCTTCTGATGAACCGGGCACTCAAGGGTAATAAGGACAACTTGGAACAGATCAATGTTCTAGAGGCCCTCATTGCTACGGAGCGAGAGCATGATGCTGATCAACAGAATGCCGACGAGATGTTCAACATGGAGCGGCAGGTAGCGTCCCTCAAGGCTTCCCAAGAATCCCTCAATAAAGACTACCGAGAGCTTCAAACGAAGAAGAACTCGATGATGAAAGACATGAAGGCCACCCGTGACCAGATACGCAAGAGGCTAGAGGATAGCAAGTCTAACTTCAATAGTTGGATGGCTCACCTCATGGTTAGCCCAGAGCAGTCAGCAGAGTACGGTAGGGAGATGGAAATGATGAGGCTGGCGATGGAGAAAGAGGGGGAGAGACTCTCTCAGTTCCACAAATACACCGACGACATGGTAGACCAACCATTTTTGACACCGGAAACAGTGAAGGACTAGGAATGCAAGAAACATGGTACGAGGCGACATGCGATGTGTGCGATACTCAAAACATGGTATACGTCGGAGACACCAACAACCCTATGGGTGATGATCCCGATTTTGTTCAGTGTTATAAGTGCGGCCACATAATCAAGACGGACGAGGAAGCGACGGACGACGGAATTTCTCATATTGAGCGTGGGCTTGTTTGCCCACGGGATTACGAGAACTTCTTGAAGCTACCCATTACGTTTATGGAAGACCAGCGAATGGGCGAATGGTTGAGACCTATTCAGAGGGACGGAACAGTCGAGGAATTACTAGACACTTGGAATATTGACGATCCGTCTGAAAACTCAGAGATGGCCCAAGTACTAAGACATTTAAGGAGAGTGCTGAATGACGGCTAAAGACTATTTTATTCACTGGATAGGGTCATTTTTAGGGTTTGACCAGACTATGACCCTAGACGATAGGCAAGTACAGGAGATCAGAGAGCAGTTGCAACTTGTGTATGACGAGGAGAAAGTGGAAAACCGGAAACATATTCCTCTCCCAAATCCCCAGAAATACGTCAAGGACGATAGAGACCCATACAAGACTACCGACCCGATTGTGGACGGGGAGTTTGTGGATTTCATGGAAAATGTCGGAGGCATACTTCCAGACCAAGACTGTTACTATCCCGATCTTTGCGATCCCGAATCTAAGAAAGGCGGGACAATCCAATGAAGAAACAGACGGCCATCATTTTCGGAATAACAGGACAAGACGGCAGCCACCTTGCCGACTTGCTAATCGGCAAGGGATACCACGTCATTGGAGTGGCGAGACGGTCCAGTACGGACTGCACAGAGAGAATCAAGCATCTTCTCCCATACGCGACTTTCGATCTGGTTCAGGGGGATATCACAGACGCACACAGCATTGCCAATATACTTTTGAAATACGCTCATGTAGATGAAATCTATAATTTGGCAGCCCAAAGTCACGTCGCCGTATCCTTCAAACAACCAGCCTTGACTTGGGATATCACGGGAAAAGGGTGCCTGAACATCTTGGAGACGATGGCGAATCTTGATGTTCGTGCGAAGTTCTATCAGGCCAGTTCCAGCGAAATGTTCGGGAAAGAGTGCGACGAGCGTCCGACTGGACGTTCCTTGTTGTCTAATCCCCCACAGGTGGAGATGGAGAAGTACCAAGACGAACACACCAAATTTATGCCGCAAAGCCCCTACGCTATTGCGAAGACCGCCGCTCACCATATGACCCGCCTGTTCCGAGAGGCTTATGGCTTTCATGCGTGTGCTGGTATTCTGTTCAATCACGAGGGTCCGCGACGAGGCGAAACCTTCGTTACGCGGAAAATCACCAAGTGGATTGGAGAATTCAAGAAGTGGGAAGACAGCTACCAAGAAGCCTGTGAATATCACGGCGATGCCGAACCATACACTTTTACCGAAAACGACATAGTTTCTCCTTATGTCTCAGACTTTCCAAAGCTGCGTCTAGGCAACTTAGAAGCATGTAGAGATTGGGGGTACGCAGGAGATTATGTGGAAGCGATGTGGATGATGCTTCAACAGGACAGTCCACAGGATTATGTTATCTGCACCGGCGAGACTCATTCTATTCGAGAGTTCCTAGACGCGGCCTTTTCTCACGTTGACATTGAAGATTGGGAAGACCTAGTAGTTCAAGACCCAGAGTTTTATCGTCCCGCTGAGGTAGATTACCTCCGTGGTGACGCCTCTAAGGCTAGAGATGAATTGGGCTGGACCCCCAAACACTCATTCACCGATCTGGTGAAGATGATGGTGGATAATGATCTGCAATGAAAATTTACACAGTAGAGGTAGACATGACCAATGTCCTTGGCAGCTTGCAGCGTTTTAAGCTGGGAGAATTTAACTCTCAGTTCCCGACGCTGTTCATTGAGGCCGAAGACGCGGATCAGGCATGTTACTACACTTTCTGTAAATTTTCCGAAATGTTGCTGAGACAAGAGGAGTCAATAGAAGTAGCACAACTTTGTAAGGAGCTACAACAAGAAATGAGGATCAAAAAGGTATTCTGCAAAGATGAAAAGAAACTACGATGATCCCGTTTACAAGCAGTGGCGTCGTCTGGTTTACGCGAGAGACAAATATCGTTGCCAGATGCCCAAGGGCAAAAAGTGCTGTGGAAAGAAACGCAGCCTGCAAGCTCATCACATTAAGAAGTGGTCTACAGCCTCAGCGTTGAGGTACGATACCCGCAACGGCATCACTCTTTGTTGGGACTGTCATAAGTCCATTTCAAAGAAAGAACACTTGTACGAAGCGTTGTTCATGGAGATTGTGAGGAAAAATGGCAAGCAAAAGTAAGGCACCTCCATACACGGTGATCAAAGATACGAGAGAGCATGAGGGTCATGGATACACGTTTGAAAGGTTCGACGGTAGATACGCCTCTTGTGCGGGCATGGTTGTCCAGAAACTAGACACGGGCGACTACACGCTCGTTGGATATGAGGACAAGCTGACCATCGAGAGAAAAGGGTCCATCTCAGAGATGGCTATCAACTTGGGTTCAGACAAAATCAGGTTTATGGCTGAGATCGAAAGGGTGAAAGGGTTCCCTTTCAAGTTCTTAGTCCTAGAGTTTACGCTTGAAGACGTTATGAATTTTCCACAGAGTTCCAGTATTCCAGAAGAAAAGTGGAAAGACGTAAAAATCACGAACAAGTACATGTTGAAGATGCTCATTGAGTTTCAGATGTACGATGATATCCACGTCATCTTCTGTGGGAACAGAAAGAACGCCAAACTGGTAGTCAACAGCATTTTGAAAAGGGTGAACGAATTCTACTCAGTTGGGAGAAAAAAATGAGCGGAAACGTAGAGACCGTATCCGACTATGGGCTTGATTGTAAAAATCGAGAGATTTACCTTCACTCCTACGTTGGCAACACGGATGAAGACCCCGGCGTAGAGTATCGAATGGCAGTGGCGTTCTACAAGAACATTCGGCTGCTAGACACAATAAGCCAAGAACCCATTATCGTCCACATGCACAGCATCGGTGGCTGCTGGAATGATGGAATGGCTATCTTCGACGCAATTAGTATGGCTCGATGTGTCGTTACCGTTTTGGTCTACGGTCAGGCAGAATCTATGAGCAGCATTATCTTGCAGGCAGCAGACCGTCGCGTTATGATGCCAAATGCCTACTTTATGTGTCACTATGGCAAATCGGGGTATGATGGAAATTACCTCGATGTCCAGAAAGCCGCCATGTTCGAGAAAAGAGACTTGGAGGTAATGCTCGACATATATACAGAGAACGTGATCAACGGTGAGTACATGAAGGAACACTACTCTGATCCCAGTGAAGAAAAGGTGAAGAACTTTCTGAAACGCAAACTGAAAGACGGAGACTGGTACCTAAGTGCAGAAGAAGCTGTCTACTACGGATTTGCAGATGGCATCCTTAAAACACAGAAATTTCCCACCATAGACAGCTTGAAATAGTATGAAGATTTCATCCGTTGTTCACCTGATGTTTTTGGTGTTTTTTACCACCCTGCCGCTCTGGCCGGTTGAAACGATGTATGTGGTTCGTTGGATTCCATTGGGCTTAATTTCCGTTTGGTTCATATTCAACGGTTGCCCACTGACCCATATAGACGAATCTTTGGATGATCAAACTTTTACTGAGATGATAATAAAGCCCATATTTGGGGACATTGGGAGAGAGCGAGTCATTGCACTTACGTACATTGTGCTGGTCGTGGTTTCAATTCTGTGTACTCAAAAATATTACGAGTAGCTAGGCTAAAATGCAAAACAACAGAAAATTGATTCATATCGAAGATGCTTGGTTGAACTTAGACGAGCATGACCATAAAAACCTGTTCAACCCGATGGCTATCGTGGACCCGCAAGCGGACGACTTCCAGTACCGACTCATTTGGCTTATGTGTAGGCCGGAGTACTTTTCGTTTATCTGCAAGTACGTATTCAACATTAACATCCTTCCCTCACAGGCGTTGTTCCTATGTGAGATGTGGAATAGACGCTTCCCGATGATGATTGCTAGTCGTGGTTTTGGTAAGTCGTTCATCCTTTCCCTATACGCTATGATGAGGGCGTTGCTGATGCCGGGACGTAAGGTCGTCGTGGTTGGTGCCGCCTTCCGTCAGTCGAAGGTTCTCTTTGAATACATGGAGACCGTTTGGAATAATGCCCCCGTTCTAAGGAGTATGTGCGATGCTAACTCTGGTCCGAGACGTGACGTTGACCGCTGTGTCATGCGTATTAACGCCTCTCGTGTCACTTGTCTCCCACTTGGAGACGGAACTAAAATTCGTGGTCAGCGGGCTAACGATATCATTTCTGATGAATTTGCTTCTATTCCCCGTGAGATTTTCGAGACAGTTGTTGCTGGTTTTGCCTCAGTTAGTTCAGACCCAATTGCAAACGTTAAGCGAATTGCTTCACAGAAAAGGGCCTTAGAGCTTGGGGTTGCCATTCTACCAGAAGACGAGAACTCCCTCTCAGCAAAAGCCAACCAGATCATCCTATCCGGTACCGCTTACTACGACTTCAATCACTTTGCTGAATACTGGAAGAAGTGGAAGTCAATCATCCAAAGCCGTGGCAAGATCAGCAGGCTGCGTGACATCTTCGGAGAAGACCCTCCAAAGGACTTTAGCTGGTTAGACTACTCAATCATCAGGGTTCCCTATGAATTGCTCCCAGAGGGCTTCATGGATGCCTCACAGGTAGCCAGAACAAAGGCTACCGTACACGCTGGTATTTATCAGATGGAATTCGGTGCTTGCTTCACGAGAGACTCCTACGGCTTCTTCAAGCGTACCCTCATCGAATCCTGTGTGGTTGTCGATCCAGACCTCGGTAACTTTGGGAGTGCGGAGAAGATCATTTACGGCAAGGACAAGAATCCCATCTGCTTCACGGCGAGACTTATGGGGACTCCTAAGAAGCAATATGTCTTCGGCGTCGATCCTGCCAGTGAAGTGGACAATTTCAGTATCGTCGTGCTTGAGTTATGCGGTGATCATCGGAGAATTGTGTACTCTTGGACAACAAACAGGACTGAACACAAGGACCGCGTCAAGGCTGGGTTCGCCACAGAGACCGACTTCTACTCATACTGTGCCCGTAAAATCCGCGATCTTATGAAGATATTCCCATGTGTTCATATCGCGATGGATGCTCAGGGTGGCGGTATTGCCGTGAGTGAGGCTCTGCACGACAAGGATAAGATTGAAGAAAACGAACTGCCCATCTGGGAAGTGATAGACGAAGACAAAGAGAAAGACACGGACGATTACCGTGGTCTGCATATCCTAGAGATGTGTCAGTTCGCGAAATACGAATGGCTCTCAGAGGCCAATCACGGTCTACGTAAAGACTTTGAAGACAAGGCACTACTATTCCCCATGTTTGACTCCGTGAGCCTCGGAATAGCCGGGATAGAAGACAATATGAAAGACCGCCTCTTTGATACTCTTGAGCAGTGTGTTATGGAGATTGAGGACTTGAAGGACGAACTCGCCATGATCGAGATGACAGAGACCCCGTCTGGTCGTGGCAAGTGGGATACCCCGGAGACGGTAATCGGTGCTGGTAAGAAGGGCAAGGTCAGAAAGGATCGTTATTCTTCACTCCTGATGGCTAACATGGCAGCCCGTAAGATCGCTAGAACACCTACGGCAGAAGCCTATGATACCTATGGAGGCTTCGCGACCGTTGAGAAAACTGAGGGAGAGGGAGACCGATTGGTACAGGGTCCAGCTTGGATTGTGGACGGTTTGGAGGGTGTTTATTGAGTTTCTGAGTATATATTGTTAGACAGTCAGACAAGAGACGGACAGTGGTGGCACTGTTAGATAGCTCTAGCAAGAGACTTAGATATACAAGGAATAACCAAATAATGCCTGATCCGCTAAACACATGGAATGACGCCGACCCCGCCAGCAGAGCGGCGGCTTTTGCAGATTTTGCTGAGATTCACGAGGTGTATGATGGAGTAGCGAAAGGAAACGCTAGAACATTCCTTGACGTAGAGCCAAACCGCTCCGTTAAGCCACAGTTTGGGCACGCTGACTACTACGCCTTTCGTCCCGGCGAACAGGTTCCAACCCAGCAAAAGCGAATCATTAAGATGTGCATGGATGCCTACGACAAGGTAGGTATCGTCCGAAACATCATTGATCTGATGGGGGACTTTGGCTGTCAGGGTGTGAACCTCGTACACGAGAACAAAAGTGTCGAGAAGTTCTACCAGCAGTGGTTCAAGAAGGTTGATGGTAAAGAGCGTTCTGAACGCTATCTTAACAACCTGTACCGCACCGGAAACGTATTCATTTACAAGTCGTATGCGAATATTTCTCCGAAGATAAGCAGGTACCTCAAAACGCTTGCCAACGACATCGTCGTTGAGATTCCAGACCTAGAGAAGGGACTGATGCCGTGGCGTTACAACTTCCTGAACCCTCTGGCTATTGATCAAAAAGACGGCGATGTCAACCTATTCTTAGGTAGGAAGAACTATGAGCTAACTGCCAGTACCTTCTTTGACAACTTCAAGGACGGTTCGATTCCTATGAAGGTCATTGAGACCCTACCTCCCGAAGTTAAGAGGGCCATAAAGGACAAGAAAGAAAAGGTGCAGCTAGACCCAGAGAAGCTGTGCGTCTGCTACTATAAGAAGGACGACTGGCAATCTTGGGCACATCCAATGGTGTATGCTATCCTCGACGATATCGTCATGCTTGAGAAGATGAAGCTGGCCGACCTTGCTGCTTTGGATGGTGCAATCTCTAACATCCGTCTGTGGACCCTCGGAGACTTTGATCACAAGGTTCTGCCTACAAGGGCGGGTATCAACAAGCTCCGTAACATCCTAGCCAGCAATACTGGTGGGGGAACGATGGAACTTGTCTGGGGTCCAGAACTCAAGTTCACAGAGAGTAACAGTCAGGTCTATAAATTTCTCGGTTCCGAGAAGTATCAAGCCGTTCTCAACAGCATCTTCGCTGGGCTAGGCGTACCCCCAACACTTACGGGCATGGCTATCGGTGGCGGATTCACCAACAACTTCATCTCGCTGAAAACCCTTATGGAGCGACTACAGTACGGTCGCGACCAACTGACTAAGTTTTGGGCAAAAGAAGTTGAAGAAGTCAGACGAGCGATGGGCTTTAGAAAGCCAGCCCACGTCGTGTATGACCAGATGAGCCTGTCAGACGAGGCCGCAGAGAAGAACCTTCTCATTCAACTCGCAGACCGCGACATCATCTCCCACGAGACTATCCTTGAGAGATTCAAGGAAGTGCCCACCGTGGAGCGTTTACGCTTACAGCGTGAAAACACGGCTCGCGATAAAGACAAGATGTCTCCGAAGGCTGGCCCATTCCATCAACCTGAATCGGACGATATTCACCAGAAAGATATGGAGAAGATGGATCGTCAGGGTGAGATTAACGAGAGAATGGCGGTTCAGAAGGAGAAAATGAAGCCCAAGCCAGCCGCTCCTCAAGGCGGAAGACCTAAAAACAGCAAGGACGGCAACAAGAGAAAGAAGCGTGTAGATACTCCCAAGAGCAAGCCGGGAACGGCTGAATTGGTTCCTTGGGTTATGAACACCTATGACGCACTGGAGAATATCGCTCAGGGTTATCTCCATGTAGCCGGGAAGAAAAACCGTAGACAGCTAACCAAAGCCCAAGTCCAAGAACTGACGGACATCAAGTTTCGCGTTCTAGCTACTATCCCTCTGATGTCAAAGGTGGACGATACTGCTATCCACAAAGCGTTATCCTCTAATATTCCTCTCCCTCAAGAGTTGAGTGTAGACATATCTGAGGCGGGAATTTCCTTGGAAAACACTCCGATGGACGTGTACGAGAGTGCTATAATCGGACTCTATGTGAATCACTGCATCGAGTGTTACGCAGAGTGATTCTGTGGAAATAGACCTTTTTCGTAAAAATATTTCCCTTTTGTGTATAATGTGATGAGGTAAAAAACAACTATGGAAATCTTTCAATCTGAAATCAATGACGGTATTGGCGATCTAGTCAAAAGTACGGCTAGCGTTGCGTATTGTTCAGCGGTGTCTCTCCATACGGGGACAGTTGAAGCGGCATCGAATATCATCTCCGACCCGGAGATACTTACTAAGATCATGGCTGAAAACAAAGATCAGCGTGATCTTTTCTACCTTGAGGCGGTTCTTGTCTCCACCGGATGGAATAAGAACGACGACGTTTTCCTCGCTGAAAATACTTGGGCGGCACGGAAATCACCAGAAGACAAACAATTCAACTTTATGCACGATGAGAACGATATCATCGGACATATCACTGGCAGCTACGTTCTCACCAAAGACGGCAAAGCTGTTTCAGACCAAGTCGTAGCTCCCCCAAGCGATTTCGACATCATCACTCAAGCAGTTCTCTACAACAGTTGGATAAACGCTGAGAACAAAGAGAGAATGGAGCAGATTCTTGCGGAAATCCCAGAGGGCAAATGGTATGTGTCAATGGAATGCCTCTTTGCTGGATTCGACTACGCTCTAGTCGATGAAAAGGGACTTGCCAAACTTTTGACGCGAGAAGAATCGTCAGCCTTCTTAACAAAACATCTCAGGGCTTATGGCGGAACCGGTGAGTATGAAGGATACAAAATTGGTCGTGCTTTATCCCAAATCGCATTTTCTGGAAAGGGATTGGTATCAAAGCCCGCAAATCCCCGAAGTGTGATTTTGAATTCAAGCACAGCATCTTTTAACGTGAACACTGATTCAAAACTTTCTATAGGAGAAATCAATATGGCTGATCAGTCACTTCTGGAAAAACAGCTTGCAGAGACTAAGGTAGAACTTGACACAGTCAAGGCCGAAGTTGCAACTGTTAAAGCCCAGATCGAAAAAGCAAAGGACTTGGAGTTCGCTTCCAAGATCGAAGTATATGAGGTTGCTGCAAAGCAGTCTTCGGCTTCTATCGCGGAGTTGGGCGAAACGATCAAGTCAACACAAGCCCGCGTAGCAGAACTGGAAGACGCACTTGCGACTTCTAAGGAAGCTCTGACTACAGCAGAGAAGCACATGGGCGACATGAAGCAGAAAGAAAAAGCGGCAGAGCGTAAGGCTGCTCTTGTTGAAGCTGGAGTTGAAGAAGAAGAAGCCAGCAAGTCTGTAATTTCTTTCGCGACTCTTGACGATGACGCTTTTGCGGCTGTCGTAGAGATGGCTGTTAAGAATCAAGCCAACTTCGAGAATTTCAAGAAGAAGGGCGATGACGACGACGACGACAAGGACAAGAAGAAGAAGAAAGACGCCAAAGCAGCAGAAGAAGTAAAGGCAGCAGCCACATTGGCGTTAGAACAGGCACAAGCAGCGGCAGACGCTCTTGACGATGTTGATGCTTCGGATTCCGACGAAATGAATGTTGGTGACGACTCGGACGACGCACTGTCCAAGGCCCAAGCCAGCGTTTCGGAATACTTTGAAAAACACGTTCTAGCTTAAACAAAAGGAGAAAAAACTATGGCTCTTAAAGGCGATAGATACGAAGAATCAACTGACATCAGTTATTTCTACACAGCAAGTACAGCCACTCGTGGTGGCGTTGCTTGTTTGGACCTTCTGAGTGCTTCGGGTGCCGCGATGGATCAGGGTGACAACACCGTGTCCTACCAGCAAGCCGCAGTGACAGACGTTCCTGTAGGAATTCTTCTGAACGACGTTGTGAACAAAGACCTCACCCGTACCCATCTTAACGTTTATAAAGATGAAGTACAAAAGGGAGGCAAGGTAACTATCTTGACTCGCGGTTGGGTTGTAACCAACATGATTGATGGTACCGTAACCCCCGGAGAATTGGCTTATGCCTCTGATGCCGGTGGTACAGCAGGGTTCCTGCAAGACCACGCATCTGACGCTATCGGGTCTGGAAACTTGGCTGTTGGTCGTTTCATGTCCGCTAAGGACGCTGACGGCTATGCCAAAGTTTATGTCAACCTTCCTAATCACGGTGCTTAGGCCCGAATAACGTAAAGGAGAGAAATCTTATGTCTACACAGACAAGACCACCAGAAGAATACCTTAGTCTTTACAAAAAGACAGGTAACAACGATCAGAACGTTGCTTATGCAGCCCAGCGTCAGTTCGCTAAGGCTCTTGAGCTTCCTCTGCGTAAGGGTGTTCTGCTTGGTAATATCCTCGGAGACATTTTCGAGGTAAACAAAGTTGAGCCGGGAGCCTCTACGGAGTATCCTCTTGACTTGATTGCACCGGGCCTTGAAGGTGAGCATGTTGCTTACACCAATCCCGGTCACGGTCGTATTCCTGAACGTGCCGTTGAGAGCGACTACGTGATGATTCCGACCTACAGCATTACCTCAAGTATTGATTACTTGCTGCGTTATGCTCGTGAAGCTCGCTGGGATGTTGCGGCTCGTGCTGCACAAGCCATGAGAGCAGGCTTCGTGAAGAAGATGAACGACGACGGCTGGCATACCCTTTTGGCTGCTGGTGTTGATCGTAACATCTTGGTGTTCGACGGTGACGCTACCGCTGGCTTGTTCAGCAAGCGTATCGTTTCCCTGTCGCAAACAGTGATGCGTCGTAATGGTGGTGGTAACACCGGCAGTGCGAATCGCGGTCGCTTGACCGACATGTACGTTTCTCCAGAAGCACTGGAAGATGTACGTAACTGGGGACTCGACCAAATCGACGAAGTAACTCGTAGAGAAATCTACACCGCATCTGAGGGTGGTGCCCCCATCACTCGCATCTACGGTGTCAATCTCCACGACCTCGACGAACTGGGCGAAGGTCAAGAGTATCAAGAGTTCTTCTTGAACGGCTTGGGCGGTTCTTTGGAAGCGTCTGACCTCGAACTTGTCGTTGGTTTGGATCAAGGGTCTTCGGACTCCTTCATCATGCCAGTGAAAGAAGACCTGCAAGTCTTTGAAGACCCAACCATGCATCGTCAACAACGTGTTGGCTACTACGGTTGGTCTGAATTGGGCTTCGGCGTGCTGGATAATCGTCGTATTATTCTGGCTTCGTTCTAAGCAGTCCCCTTCGGGGGTAAAAATCAATCAAAGGGTCATCCCCATTTAACCGGGGATGGCTCTTTTTTTGTGTATAATAGGATGTAAATAGCGTTTTGCACACACGACAGGATTCTTTTTAAGGGGAAACCACCTATGGCAGCTTTATCTGATTACATGGAGTCTGGGCTACTCCATCATGTGTTTAGGGGAGAAACTTTCTCTAAACCCTCAAATGTCGCCATCGCCCTATGCAGTGGAGTCCCAGTTGATTCTGATACCGGTGTTACCATTCCCGAACTCCCTACGGGGATCAATGGCAGTGGAACCGGATATACAAGATACGACTTGGGCGACCCGGCCACTCTCGGTGATGCTTTCTGGAATTACGATGTTAACGATCATAACGCCGGTAGCGGACTGATCAAAAATCTAAACACGTTTCTCTTTGCAACCGCCCTGACTGATTGGGGATGGGTCTCTGGCATAGCGATTGTCGATTCTGGTGAGTATGGCAGCGGTAATTTGCTCATCTACGCAGAGCTAGGAAACCCTCGTGTTGTTTATCAGGGAGACGCTCCAAAGTTTGACGCGAGTCAGCTTCAAATCAAATTCAAGTAGGGGCTAATCCATGATTCTTACCAGAGCGGCTTATCTAGCGTCTATCGCGGCAATGCTGCCCGATAACGCCACGCAAGAAATCTCACCATTAGATTTAAGAACCAGCCTCATAAACTTGGTCGATTCCGTACCGGGCCTTATGCAGGATGCCGTTTTAGACACTCGGAACTTCGCCACTCCAGACATACGCACTACCGTAGCTGGAGATTTGGCTCTAAGCCATATGAATTTGGTTGGACGTTCTAGCACTGACAACTCCGCTTTTGGCTACGCCTCTTTACGAAACAACTACCACGGCACGCAGAACACGTCTCTCGGCAGTTACGCTTTAAGCTGTAACATCTACGGGAGTGGAAATACTGCGGTCGGATATCAATCGTTGGTGGGCAACGTCACGGGAAGCGGAAACGTTGGTGTCGGCAACCATACGATGCACCACAATCGTCACGGTAGCTACAACATTGCTATCGGTCATGGTGCTGGGTGGTATCTAAATTCCACGGCGAGCAATACATTCATTGTCGGCTCGACTCCGGTTACGTCTGGCGATTTCTGTGACGCTAGCGGTGAGCCGCTTACTTCGGGTGATGCACCTCTGCTCTATGGTAATCTAGAGGTAGGAAGTCATCAACTGGCGATTGGTACCACTAACCTGCACGGTTATGGTATGCTGCAAGTCTCAGGTGACATATCTCCCACCGAAAGCGGGAAAGACCATCTGGGTCGCAGCCAGCATCCTTGGAAATCTATCAATGAGAATATCTGGTTCTCAGGTGGTAATGTCGGCGTAGGAGGTATGCCCTCTGGAGCCATTCATGGAGTGGCCGATGCTCAGATGACGGTCTATGGAGACCTTGTCCCAAACCAAAATGACCGATACGCCTTGGGACACCCCTCTCTTAGGTGGGACGCTTACCTAAACGATGTCACCATCAGCGGTCAACTTACCGCCAATGACATTGAATACAACACAATCACGAACTGCCTATACGAGTGCAAAACGTTACATTTGGCGACTAGTGGTTTCTGTGACCCTACTGATTCTGGCTTCCACAACGACGCCGTCTGTGGATTTCTCAGCGATCAGGCCCTAGACGGTGCTGGCTTTGAGGTCCACTCTAGCGGAAGCACTTATCGTAGGGATTACCATTTCTTGTACAGATTCCCCGATGCGGGTCTCTCCTGTCTCCCAGAAGACAGTGCCTACACTAGGTCTCGATGGGAAAGCAATATCTCAATTGAGGCCCTAAACGACACAGCCTTCATCGGTGAGAGGGTGTTGGGTCGAAACGATGTGGGCTTGGCTATCCAGAGCGGCTGCATGGGAATCTTTGTTGAGCCTGTCACCCCTTCTGGTCAGAGGGTCGTTGTCGCTCAAGAGCCACACTACGAAGCTCGCTACCCCACTCTTAACGATATCAACTTCATTGCTCGCTCTGGAACACACTCTGTGGGCGGGAATCCGGTTGGCTATGACTACACCGTCATGTACGGAACGGTTGATTCTGGCGTTCAGGTAATGCAAAGATTTGCTAGTCGAATCAAAAGCGGAGCCGGTGTTCGCGGATTCAGTATAATTTATCACGACGAACTGGATCAATAAAGGATAAACCATGAAAGATCGACTATCAATTCATCAGGATAATGGCGACTCTGGAGTGATCAGAGAGGCTGTAACCATATTGCGTAATGGGGGTCGGGCCAGCCAGTCTGGCCTTGTTGGCATTACTAACGCCACATACGTAAGTGGGCAAGAACCCATTCTTCCTGATACAATTTTCAACGTACAGTCTACGGGTGACTCAAATATTCGCTTCTCTAGCGGTCCTTCCAAATTCTTCCGTAGCTCTCTAGAGCTAATTGGAAACGGAAATATTAGGGCCTCTGGTTTTCACATAGCATACGATCCAGAATACGATGATGCCTTCGTTGTTGATAATAGCTATGGGTACGGCGACTTATGTGTCCATCCAAGTAGCGTTGATAACACCGTGGTTGACTTCTCGCTTATTCGTGCTAGTGGTGAGACCGGGATGGAATTCTCTCATATTTCCATTACTGAGAAGGGTTACGTAGGTATTGGACTTACTAGAACTCACACTACTCGCAACTTTACTGCCAACTCTCCACTGACCATTGCGTACTTTTGTGAAAACGTACCGGACAGTGGGACTATCGCCCAGCACGAACAGGCCACAACTCCAGACGCAACGGCTGCCTTTGGTAAAATCTACGTTAAGCCATACACTACGGGTGGCCGTAGTCAGGCTCTTTTCTTCCTCGACGATACAGGTGTTGAGACAAACCTTGTATTGAGCCAAGACTTAGACCCGCTAGTCTCTAGTGGAGGTTTGATTTACGGCAATAACGGAAACACCTACGGAGGCTGGTACACTCCTGACACTCGTGCGGCAGATAGCAGCAAGTACAACAACACATACTACGGTTGGGGTGCAGGGTTCGATATGGGAGAGGCGGGAGTTGCTACATGTAACACCCTAATTGGTCGCCACACTGGTAGTGGCCTGAAACCCACAAGCTCCAACAACACGGTTGTAGGGTGTGATAGTCTTGAAGGATACACAAGCAGCAACAGAAACATCGTTCTTGGCGATAGCAATGTCAATAACGGAGGTGGAGCGTTTGGCGGAATGGACGATTCTATCATCATTGGTAGAAACCTATATACGTCTTCGCTCCCAGCAGACGGAGCTTTCGCCCTTGGGTTTGGTACTGCTCCGCTACTCTTTGGTAAGCTGACTGGTGCTAGGAGCCTGACGGTTGATGGTACCCTTTCTGTACTATTAGTGTCTAGTGCGGAGTTTGAAACTAGCTTTGAGTTTGATAACGTTTACTCAAGAAACACCACGGTTCTCAACACTATCGACTACGGTAGAGGTGGCAGCAATCAGGGTATCAACGATCTGGAATTCAGATTCGCTAACAGTGCCGGGTTGTCTCAAACGCTACTTACACTAGACCCTCGCGGCGGTCCTCTCACAAACACCCCTTCTTATCAGAATCCGGTTTCAACTACTCCGTTTGCAAAACTAGATGCTGATTTCCAACTGCGTGGTGCGATACGATTCCAAGATGGGACATCTCTATCTGGACTTGCTGAATTGAATTTGGTCCCTCTATTGGGAGTCTCAGGAACAAATGTTGTTTCTCAGAACAACGAAAATCACATTGTGTTGGATTTCCGTGACCTTGACTTGGCGGGTAATCTTGGTACGATTACAACGGACGACACCTTCCTTGTAGCACAGGTTGGCGGCTCTGGATCGCCCTTGGTTGGTAAAATGTCCCTACAGGGACTTACTGACTATGTTGGGAGCGGTGCGAGTACCATTGCTGAAAACTGCAACGTTCTCATCTCTAATGCAGAGAATGAACTTCTGGTTAACTCCGCTAGCATGTCACGCTCTGTCTTCATCGGCTGTGACGTTGCCTATGGAGCTAGTGGCTGGAAACACGCTGTCATCATCGGTACCGAAGCTGGTGCAAACGCCACGGTTACAAACCCTCTGTTGGACTCGGACTTTGCGGCTGTCTTCGTTGGTTATCGTGCTGGTTACGACTGCGACAACGCAGATAACATAATTGGTATCGGTACGAACGCGGCTAACAACTCAGACAGTGCTTCTGACTCCATCTTCATAGGGTCAAACGCTGGCCTGAACGGCTCGTATTCAAACTCTATTGGTATTGGTGAAAACGCCCTCCGGGGAACATTCTCCAGCGGTGAGGGTGGTAGTGGTAACATCGAGATTGTTACAAACATTGATGACAACAACAGACTGATGTTTAGCGGTGGAGCATTGTCCAACCGTATTAACATTCAGAACACCATTGCTGGTAGGACTGATATACCCAACATCTCTATCGGTGTTCCTCGCCTGTCTCCAACGGCTCCTCTTGAAGTCCGCAGAGATTCTGTTGCTCATAGCGGTAACGGAAACACCTACATACAAACTTGGTACTGTGATAATACCCTAGCTGCCTACGTTGACTGTAGCGGTATCTACAATGTCGGAGGAGTTGGTCCTTCTCAGGTTGAGGGAATCTTAGCCACTCCAATTACTGCTGCTGGCAGTATCAGCACTCCGACAACCGGAGTCCTAACCATTTATCAAGATGGCGTTAGCACAGGGGTTAATGTAAATGTTGTCAATAGAGACTCGTCGTTAACAGCCGGTGCTGGTAACTTTTGTGTCGCCATAACCATGAACGGTCAGTACAGACCTATCTGGGTTTCTTGCTAAGGAGAACATTATGGGTCGCCCATCTAGCTGTCATACTTGTTGCGGGGGAGGACCGGGAGGACTTCCTCCAATCTCAGACTGTGCAAATTTGCTGTGTATTGTTTTTATGTCTCGCAAGGCGTTTATGAGGGATGACCATCTACAAGCCTTTATTGATCTTTGGCCCGATAGGGTTTTTATTCTTCTAGACGTTGAAGCGAACAACCAGACACAGACGATTGTTTTATCTACTTTGTTTGAAAACACTGCTAGACTGCTTACTCTAAGTACAGAATACGCAGACGATCCAACAAACTTAATTCCGCTTATTATTCAGGACAATGGGTCGCTCGCCACAGCCATTACCAACGACCCTTGGCCGAGAGTTAAAGAAATTCTCAGTCGCAACTCATTGTATACCACTTGGTTTACAACTAACTGTTCAGAGTATTCAATTGTTGTTGATCCTGCCGGGGGAATGACGGAATTCGGCGTTTCCGCTACGGTGCAAAATCTAGAGGATGAAATTGATGCCCTCGGCTTAGGCCATACTAGGGTAGAGTCGATCCCTATGGCAAGCGACAAAATATTTTGTCCGTTTGTTACTTCTGAGTGTTGTGATGGTTCAGCGACTACAGCATTGGCTACACTTTGTCAAAACAATCCCGATGAAGGTAATTATGATTGGAGTTGTCCAGAGTTTGAAAGCATTAATTTCCTCTACCCATACAACAACCCCGACCCCGCTCTTGGATTAGATTATAACACCTACGAGGGAGGTTTTGGACTAGGCTACGGGTCAGGGCCTTACAGCCCCGGCGACTCTTTGCTTTTAGAGGTGGGAGACAGCGGAAAACTTCAATCGCCCAACAACGTGAGATGCCTCCCCGGATATCATTCAATCTATTATGGGCAGTGGAAAACGAGAACCCCAGCGGGTTCTGCTAATCCGTTTATCAGTAGGGGGTCTGCTAGTAGTCATCTAGTAGGTCTTGTCGTACCTTCCGGGGGCATTGATGTTTATCCCGAATTAGGTTGTGTGTACATATAAATAACAGGGGTTTCAGATGTTAGTAATTTCCGATAGAGTAAAAGAATCCTCTATAACAGAAGGGAGCGGGTCTGTATCGCTAGACTCCCCTTTTGGTTCATTCCAATCCTTCTCGGAGGGAATTGGTAATGGGAACACTACGTACTACTGCATTGAGAACGGTGTCCGCTGGGAAGTTGGTCAGGGCGTCTACAGCACTGCTGGTAACCTTCTATCGCGAGATACGGTCTTTGACAGTTCTGCAAGTGGGACGAAGATTAACCTAGAGGGCGTCTCTGTAGTCTTCTGTACGCTTCCTGCCTCCAAGGCCGTAATCGAAAATACAGCCGACCATACATACGTAGACGGTATCAGCACTCTGGAACTTAATGCCTCTGGCATTAGCTCAGAAAGCATCAACAACTCTGGTCAGGCGACCTTCGGTGAGAAGGTTTTGGTCAGTGGGAACTTGGAGCTACTTGGGGAATTTGAGTTCACGGGAGACCTCGCAAACATCAATGGGATCACCACTTCTGGAGACATTGTTTCAAGCGGGCTGCTTACTCTCGTTAGACCTCTCGGTGATGAGGGTAATTTCTTCCACGCCTACAAGGACGATGGAACGAGTCAGCCCGTAGCCTTGCATATGAATGGCAGTGCCTCTCCACTGTGGAAGCTGGGCCTAAAGACTAACCCTAACAGCGAAACAGACCCTCCTACCTTCGCCTATGTGTTCGCCAGAGATGGCTCCATAGGTCTGGTCAGTAACGCCAGCAACTACGCTTCCATCTCGGACGATATTGGGTTCACGGTGCAGAACGTGGCACACAATGTCTTGCGTGTTAGCTCTCTTACGGGTGTGTATCTCGAAACTAACTCTAGTGCAAATCCCTCGTTTGTCATCACCGGCCCGCCTCTCAACGCAGAGGACTTAACTCGTTGGAGCCAAGCTGACGATACCATCCTTTCCGTCGTTGATAGCGGCGGCAAGATTGGTATTCTCATGGATACCCCGATCTACGAGTTAGATGTAAACGGTAGCGGTAGGATGGATACCCTCAAGACCAGCGGTATCTACTTCCAAGACGGTACGTTCCAAAGCTCTGCTTCTGCTGGTGGGGGTAGTAACGCTACTCATACTGGAGATGTTACTGGTTCAGGTGCTTTAACTCTTGATCCAGTTGCTATTAGCGGCCAAACGGCAGAGGTCACTTATGACCCTGCTGACCAAGTCCTAATCTATGATGATGCGGCTAGTGGTCTCCGTCGAATGACCCTTGCTAACCTTACCGGTTCTGTTAGTGGTTGGGCTGACATCACGATGACCAATAGGGACAATGCGGTTAGCGGCTGGGCTGCTTCTACTATTAGTGCTGGAGACGCAGCTATTAGCGGTTGGGCCTCTGGCACCATATCTGCTGGAGACAGTGCCGTTAGTGGATATTTCCAAACATACGTAGATAGTCAGGATCACTCGGCATTACAGGTCTCTGGATGGGCATCTAGCACAATTGTTGCTGGAGACAATGCGGTTAGTGGTTGGGCTGATTCCACAATAACTACAAGGGACGCCAACGTTAGTGGTTACGCCAGTACTACAATCGCAAACGGAGACGCATCCATAAGCGGCTTTGCTGCCACGACGATTTCTAACGGAGACCTCGCAGTCAGCGGCTTCGCTGCTATCACAATTGCCAACGCAGATTCCGCAATCAGTGGGTGGGCTGACTCTACGATGACCACCAGAGATGCAGCGATTAGCGGGTTTGCCGCTACTACCATCACGAATGGGGATGCTGCTATCAGCGGTTTTGCGGCCACAACCATCTCTAACGGAGACTCTGCGGTTAGTGGATGGGCTGATTCCACGATGACAACTAGAGATGCTGCAATCAGCGGTTGGGCCAGTGGAACTATTGTTGCTGGAGACCTCGCAGTTAGTGGATGGGCGGCGGCTACATTTACTGGGGGTGGCGGCGGTTCGTTCAACGATTTTGATATTACTGACAGCGGTGGTGTAGCTAGACAGGTGGACGACGGAGAGACTATTAAGTTCATCAGCGGTACCGAAGTCACATTCCAAGTGACTTCTGACGGTAGCACTCATAGTGTAAGTGGGGCAATTATTAACAGTAGTGGGTACGCCATCTCGGTTAGTGGCTGGGCCGACACGACCATGACTAGCAGAGACAATGCTGTCAGCGGCTTTGCTGCCACGACGCTTGCCAATGGAGACCTTGCAGTCAGTGGTTGGGCAGACACTCACATAGGCTCAGTTAGTGGCTGGGCCGACACGACCATGACCAACAGGGATAACGCTGTTAGCGGTTGGGCCTCAACGGCTATTGCTAATGGAGACGCTGCAATCAGCGGGTTTGCAGCCACTACAATTGCCAACGGGGATGCTGCTATCAGCGGTTTTGCCGCGACTACCATCGCTAATGGAGACACGGCAGTAAGTGGTTGGGCTGCCACAACCATTACTAACGGAGACGCGGCCATAAGTGGCTTTGCGGCTACTACTATTACTAATGGAGACACGGCAGTAAGTGGTTTCGCAGCCACCACTATTGCTAATGGAGACGCTGCGGTTAGTGGATGGGCGGCGGCGACATTTGGTGTGGGCGACGTGTCTAAGGTGGGAACTCCTGTTGACAATCAGATTGGCATATGGACCGGCGATGGAACAATTGAAGGGGACACTGACTTAACATGGGATGACGCCGAGTTTGGTGTAACCGGAAGGGTAGCACTCACGAAGGCTTTGAAAACGCCAATCGACACAGAGACGGATGGTGCTACCATCACCTTTGATTGTAACGAGTCCAACCTGTTTACTGTAGTCCTTGGTGGAGATAGAACCCTAGCATTGAGCAATGTCGGTACTGGTCAGAGATTCATCATTAGGCTGGTTCAAGATGGAACTGGTACTAGGCTGGCTACTTGGTTCTCAACGATTAAGTGGCCGGGATCACTGGCTCCTACCTTGACAGCCACTATAAATAAAACGGACGTGTTTGGATTCATATGTACGGGATCAAACACATATGACGGATACGTGATAGGATACAACTTGTAATGGCTGAAATTAAGTACCACGTTGAGAGAGTAGCCCTGCCCACCGCTGTTTCTGGCACGGTTGATGTCACGTCATCTGGTTTCGGTGAGGTGAAATTCGCATGGGGCGTGTCTTCTCACGGCACTACAAACGACACGAGGATCGACAATCAGGATCATTGTGTAGGTTTCTATGACGGGACGAACCAAGCGTCCGCTGGCGGGTCTTCTACGAACGCACCAGCAGGAAATACCGAAGCCGACAGGTATGGTGTTACGGATTTATGGCACATGGTCAACGTAAATGGCACAATATCGGAGTACACAGTATCGTCAATCACGGATGGGATTCGCATCACCTGTACCTTGGATAACGTGTCTGACGCGAGACTTATTTCGGTAACCTTAGTTGGAGGTGCGGACGCCGCTGGGTCGGTTGGAAGTTTCGTGATGGATGCCACTAATGGCGTAGCTGTCGATGTGACACATAATCTAGGTCAGATTCCTGACTTCATGCTTTTTCTATCAATTGATAAGGCTACTTCTTCTTCCACGGGTGCAGATGTAAGGACCGGTTTTGGGTGTTGTCTGACTGACCTCACACAGAGGGCGTCGATGTGGCAGAGTGATAACAATAAAGCAACAAGTGACATTTCTGCGAGAATCGAAACTGATTCCTCCATCGGAACTCTCACTACCGGAGTAGGTTTGCATTGGACCGGTGAAATCACTGCGGTTGATGACACGACCTTTGAATGCACAACCCGTGACCTATCGGGGTCTGGTAAGCTGGTTATTTACTTGGCGTGCTATATCGGCTGTGGAGGAACTGATCTAAGGACGTTGTCTACCCCCACAAGTATAGGTGAAGTTACAATTAATGATATGGGGTTCGATCCGGCGTGCCTGCTCATGTCACTCACAACAGTAACGGCAGTGGACACGCTGAAAGAGGACTCGGAAGCTAACGGATTCCAAATCGGGATGGCGGCGGGAACGGACCAGTTTTCAATATGTTGTGTCGATGAGCATGGTACTACAACTCCAGAGGCATTTTCAGTTGCTAGTGATGCGTTAATCAATCTTGATACCTCAACTAGTGGAACTCGTTCTAACGTGATAGACGCGACCGTTGCGTTTATAACGGGGGGAACAACTCACGACTACTCAGTAGTTGACGGCTCTGCTCTACAGGGATGGTCATTATCTCTTGAAGCACTTGTCAATTCACTTCCGACATACCGCCCACCCTGCATTCACCTCTCAGAGGTGGAAAGTAGGGCCTTAGATTTTCATCACCACCAAATATTTGACGTGATTACTGGTTCTGGAGAGGTTCTTGATTCTGGAACCTACCTCAATGTTTTACAGTGCGTTGGTTCTGGTCCCCTTTATGATGTGTGGCTGTCTAGCACATGTCCACCATCCAACTCAGGAGTAGATGGGGTTCAGGTTGGGGACTTTCTAATTATCGGAGAGGACGACGATCACGTCTATAGCACGCCAGACATCTCTTGGTATAAGTATCACATAGAGGGAATTCTCACCGAAGCCACCTCTCAAAGCGGAGAGTTCCGCGTTAGGTATGTCAAAGATACAAAAGAGCTTGGAGACGACGACCCCTGCGACCTATATGCCACATATTCAAACGGTGGAGGGTACGGCGATAATCCAGACAAAAAGGTGAGCATGGTTGTTCGTAGAGTAAATGTAGACTTCTTACTAGGAAATTAAAATCATGGCAACAATATCAATAGAGATCGACGAGCGTGACGAAGCCCGCGTATTCGCGGCTATCGCAAAGAATTTCAATTGGAAGGATAGGGTTCCGAATCCATCATTCGACCCCAATCGTCCACTCAGCCCCAGTAATCCGAGAGAGATAGACAATCCACAACCCATTGAAGATTTCGTGAATGATATCCTCAGAAATTTCCTCCAAGAGCATGTGACTTCCTGTGAGAGGAAAGAAGCTAGGAAGCAAGTCTATCGGGAGATGGATACCCAGATCAGAGCGAAGAAAAAGAAAAGACGGTAACATTGCCAAAATGTGTATAATACAAGGAATAACGAACATTCTTTGGCGATCCACGCCATTCAGCTAACGGGGTGAGCTATGCTTTTAGGGGGAGTTGCTTGGTCAGAAATACCCATCTCAGCCCTACCACAGCAGGCGTTGAGCGGTTCAGAGGTCGATTTCGTAGGGAACGTCAAAACGGTCCTGAGTGAAACCCTTGAGGCCCCTAGTGGTGACAGCTTTGACCTGACGGTTACTACAACGTCACCCTCAGCACATGAAATCAAAATATCCACCTCAGACGAAGTGACACTCAAGACACAGCTTGATCTAGTGTTAGACGTTGTTTCCTAACAGTGAAAGGTTCACAATGGCTTGTAAAATTCACGAAGATGACATTGGGACAAAACTGCTCCTTACCGTTACACACTGTGACGTTACACCGGCATCCGGTGTCGATATCTCTACAGCTACGAGTCTATCAATTTTCATCAAAAAGCCAGATAGTACGGTTTTGAGCCGTTCTGGCGTATTGAACACAACTGGTGTTGATGGTAAGATGTACTACACGACTGTTGCTGGAGACCTAGACGAAGCTGGAACATACAAGATTCAGGGGAGTATCACTTTCCCCAGTACGGCAAGATACCGTACAAGTGCAGCCACCTTTCAAGTTGAATGTAACCTATAGGGGTAAAATATGTCTTGGCAAGGTCAAATGGGAACAATAGTTCGATACCTCATCGACGACGTTGATTCTGACGCTTACGAATTTTCAGCAAACCGTATTGAAACAACAATATTGGTCGCCGCCCAGCTTACGCAAATGAACGTGACCTTTGGGAAAACTTACGATGTAAACGTGGAGAATTGCACCCTCGATCCAGACCCAACAGTAGCCACAGAAGACTATGCCTTCATAACTCTCATCTGTTTGCGTTCAGCGTGTATAATAGTGGGGAGTCAGTTACGTAGTGAGTCGGCAAATGCCATCTCCATCAAGGACGGTCCTTCCGCGATTGACTTGCGAGGGGTGACTTCCGTACTTGCAGCCTTGCATAAGAGCTTGTGTGACAAATACGATCAGGCAGAAATGGACTACAGAGCGGGTAGCAGTATCGCGGGACAGGCTATCCTCGGTCCATATAGTCCCGGTTCAGACAATGTTTCAAGGAATAACTCCGGCTCCCATAGGGGCGGCGGTGGATACTTCAATTATTAAAGGAGAAATAGGCAATGCCTAACCAATTAAACTCAGGACAGCTAATTGCTAGCATCCAACTTGATTTGGCCGACAATAATGCCGGTGCTATCTCGGCGTTCGATCTACGTCATAATATGGAGGATATCGCCTTCTCCATCAATAAGGTTGTATCCAGTGGTGAAACAGAGGTTGAGTTCCCCTTCTTCAATGCTGTAAAGCTGAGTAAGTCGGATTCTTCTTCTCCAACTGCCGGTGCCGACAATGGCGATCTGATCGCTGAGTCTGGCATCTTCTTCCCATTCGCGGACGCGGTTGCCAAACGAACTAAGCGTCAAACTGAGCCTTGGCTTGGGGATACGGGAATCGACCATGATAGTCTGCTGAATCTCAACAATGACACTCACCTTCAATACTACAACCGTCTTGGCGTAGACGCCAGTCGTGCAAATGCCCTTCTGGGTAACATGGCGACTGACAACCGTTGGATCAACACGTCTGGTATCGCAGGGGTTGGCTTCCAGTTCATTCAGACAGACGCGGGAGCTACAGAGCAGGATATCAATACGTCTGGTAACATCAAGTTTATGCGGGACAATTCTCTTATCCCGAATACTGCTAAGGGTGTTGCTAAGGCTTGGTGTACTTTTGACGCGAGTGGAGTCGGAAACGTCCCAGTCGTCAGATCATGGTACAACATCGAAAGCATTGAACGTCTAGCTCAGGGTAAGCTCAAAGTGACCTTTGCTTCCGGCGTATTCGTTGAGAATTCATACGTAGCAATCGGCACGTCTAACGCGACAACCGCCAGTGGTAGTCAAGAGGACTTTACGGTTAATACTGTAGGTCTTGTTATGCGTGAGGGAAATGCTGGTCCCGACGACAGCGTAACAAAGAGAACTGTCACATATGTGATCCGAAATGAAAACGGTGATTATGTTGACTCAGAGATTTGTGACCTTGTAGCATACGGTTACTCACCATCAGAGACTTCGGGTACACCGCCCACAATGATTGGGCTTTAATATAGCAGAGGGGAAATATGTCCACTTTCTTTTTGGCAGACAGAATAAAAGAACTCTCACGCACTGAGACTGCCGGTCCCATCGTCCTCGATGGTGCCGTGGCTGGTTTCAGTGGGTTTGGGGATTTCTACGCCTCTGGTGACGTTGTGTTTTACGCCATTACAGACAATGTAGAGTACGAGATTGGTTCGGGTACTTACGAACGAAACGGTGCTGATCGTGTTATTACACGTCATCCTCTCCGCAGTTCCAACCTGAACTCTGGGCCGTATTACGTAAATGGAGACGAAGATGCCGGTCCTGCTGGATACTACTACCCTGTTTATCTCACACGTTCTGCTGCCCAAAGTGGCGTTAGTTTCCCTGACGGTCCATACACTGACATTTCGGAACTGACGTTTGTTGAGTTTCCGGGTGTTACATTCTACAGACCTAGCGAACACGCTGGCTATTCAGCAACCGTTGGTATCAGTGGTTCCAACTACAACACGCTTGCGGCCCCAGTAAACTTCGACACGGGCGTGAAAGAGGTCTTTGTCACATATCCCGGCAAGTCTTCTGTGTTCACCGGTTACGGACTTCACTCAGACACAAACGAGCCAAAGAATAGTGGTCTCGCATTCTGGCGTAATGAACAAATCCTGAATTACAGCAACCAGATTGTATGGGATGATACAAACAACCGCCTTGGAGTCGTTCAGCCCGCCCCTCAGTATGCCCTAGATATTGGTGGAGACCTTTCTCGTTCTACCCTAAATGTCTCTGGTATCATTGAAGGTGGCTCTGGTATCATGTTCTCTGGTGGTCAACCTACGTACACCGGAGATACGGCTTCTGGCGGAAAGCAGCTAGAACCATTCTTGCGAACCGAAGTTGGTCAGGGTGCCAACGGGCTTATCGAACTTAGCGGTATCGTCGATCAATATATCGGCATCTCGAAACAAACGCCCGGAACGGTATACTCTGGCCCAGAAACAGACCATTGTGGCACTCCCCCTTGTAGCTCAGACTATCCCACGTTCCGACTGTTGAATATCAACGACATTCCATTGGCCGCACTGACGACTAGTGGTAATTTCGTTCTCCAAAACAACCTTGGTCTAGACAGTCAATCTGCCAACATCTCACCAGATACCTATGTGTTTGGTATGGTCCCCATCTACGCTGGTAGTGGAAGCATCACATATGATAGTGGAATCCTGTACGACTACAACAACAATCGCCTTCTGGTTGGTGGAGATGCCTCTACGGACACTGCTAGTTACACGGTAGACGCTCGCGGAACCATTGGTTCCCAGTCTGGATATCTGAATCAACTGATCTTTACAGATGGTCTTATCCGTATTGGTACCGACGCCGGTACTGACGACGGAAATCTTACTGAGAACTACCATTTGATAGGCTTGGGTCACAGTGCTGGTAAAGGGGTCAGTGGCATTTTCGACGGCCTATACGCCGGTCGCTTTGCTGGCCTAAACTCTGAGACTGCATCGGGAGTTGTGATAGTCGGTGTTCGTGCCGGTCAATCATCTACCAACCTAACTGAATCTGTAGGTATTGGTACTAGTGCCCTTCGAGACGCAGATGTAATTCTCAGCGGTGTAGTCCTTGGTCAAACTGCTGCCCAAACAATGGTTAGCGGAACCAACATTGTTGTAATCGGTCCACGGGCAATGATGAGTGCTACTGAGGTTTCAGAGGTAGTGGCGATTGGCTCAAGTGCGGCCAAGGACGCTAGTGGTATTTACAACTCCGTCCTCGTTGGTAACTTCGCTGCTCTTGCGGCAGACGAGTTGGCATCCGGTGTGGCTATCGGCTTCGGTGCCGCTAGTGGCTCTGTGGGTACTGACAACGTAGTAGCCATTGGTCACCAAGCGGCTGCCTCTATCAATGACGCAAGCGACGTAATCGCCCTCGGTTCTCAAGCGGCGATGAATGCCAGCGGAGCCAAGGACGCCATCAATATCGGTCGAGAGGCCGGTGCCCTTTCTAGCGGCGAAAAGCACATCTTCATAGGTCAGGGTGCTGGATACGCCACTTCTGGTGACGGCAATATTGAAATCACAAACAATGGCACCCTAATCACTGGTGCAACCGACAATAAACTGAACATTGGGGGAGTCGTAGCTGGCGACACGGCCACTGGCAAGTTGTCAATCGGCTCCCCTTCCGGTTTGAGTCCTCTTGCGACCCTCACTGTAGAACCTGTTTCTGCTGATGACATTCCCTTCGTCATAAGAGAAGTAGGGTCTGGTCATCCACAAGCGATGGTCGTACAGTCTGGAGATGGCACAACCTTCTATCATGTTACCAATAGCGGTGACATCATCACGAGCGGCTGTGTCAATCCTAGTGGAGGTCTACTTCTTGAGTCTATCACTCCAGCAAATTGGATGAACAGCACTACCAATCGTCTGTACAATGATGGGGGCACGTTGAAGTTCAATGGCAACACCATCGAGACCGGTTCGGGTTCTAGTTGGAATCTTACAAATGGATTGACTGTTCCAGATGAAATTACAAACGCCCAAGATGTAATGATCAGTGGGGTGAGCGGTATCGTTATCGAATACGAAACCACCACCAATAGGATGATAATTTCTGCAAGTGGCCTATCTGGCGTCTTGCAGCCACAAATCACTGCTTCTAATTACAAATTCCATATTGTTGCTAGTGGAAACCAGACTGGTAACAACGACCCTAAGCAGATGGACACAAACGACTATCTTGTAATGTCGGGAATCAACGGCATTGAGATTGACTACATTGATCAAGATGACGGAACAAATCACTCTGGTATCTTTGAAATCTCATACAATCCATCCTCTGCCTACTCGTGGTTCGCTACCAACGGAGATGTGGCTAATGATGAAATCTTAGACGCAAACGTCATAACCGTAAGCGGTGTCAGTGGTGTTCGAGTAGAATATGACTCCTCTACCAACTTTTTTAGAATTGGAGCGTCTGGACTATCTGGAGTGTTGCAGGGCGGTATTGACGCCAACCTTGTACACCTTTCAAATGAAAATGGCCCCATCTCCGTCAGTGGAACCAGCGGTGTCGCCATCTGGGCTTCTGGTGAGTTTGGCCGTCTTGGCTTGGGGTCTACTCCGGGTACGAGCGGTTTGATTCTACAAGACAGTTCTTACATAATGGACTCATTCGGTTCTGGTAATATCAAAGCTCTTAGCTTCCCAGAGAACGGGGGAAGAATTATAGTCCGTGCTGACGCCGCCCTTACTACGTCGGATCAGGGTGGGGTCGGTTCTATCCTAATTGGCTCTGGCGTCGGAGTTGGTGCCAACCAAGCGTCCGGTGTTGGGGTTATCGCTATTGGGCCGGGTGCATTTGGGGCGAGTGGCAACAACGTTGGTGGTCGAGATGGGATGGTCATTATCGGAAGGGATGCGTTTAGCAAAGAACCCTACGGAGATACGACCAATTCTATTGCTATCGGCTATTTGGCATTGAGTTACGGCTCTGGAATAAATAACGTTGCAATAGGTAATCAGGCTGGTGAGCAATATGCTACAGAGCCTCGCGATTTAACGGGTAGCGTAGACATTGGATATAGGGCTGGCTGGAGACAAGCCTTCGGTTCTGACTCCATCCTCCCTTCCTATGGGGCTTCTGCACCTATCAACATTGGATATCGAGCGGGGCAATATTGTGCCTCTGGCTATGGAAACATCAGCATCGGTAAAGATGCGGGTTCTTCGCAAACCCCTTATCTTTCTGTCGGTAATACTAGATGTGTAAGATTGGGAATAGAGGCTGGATACACTACGAAAGAATGTCGTACAAGCATAAACGTGGGATATCGTGCTGGTCATTTTGCCAGCGGTCTTCATCGTAATATCTTCATGGGTTTTGAAGCTGGAGAACACTGTTCTGGCGTGTCTATCGGTGAGGTCAAGTCGTCTGCTATTGCAATTGGCGATGAGGCAATGGGGTATTCTTCTCCACAAAGCACTGTTGCCATAGGCTTGCGTGCTGGATATTGGGCTTCTGGAATTGGTGGACCTAGAACTTCTACGAGTAGCGTTCTCATTGGTAGTTATGCCGGTTATTCACGTAACAACAACGCTTCCATCATTATCTCTACGGACCAGAGTCTTAGTAGCACCACTCCGGGCAGCGGATACGATTGCGATTGGTCTGCTCAAACGGACACCGACGTTCTTGATATTGGACACTCTATCCAAGGCTTTATGGATTCTAAAAATTTCCATATCGGGGCACAGTTAAATAATACCTACAGAACTTCATCGGAGATTACTTCTGCTGTAATTAATGTCACTCCTGAGTCAACCTCCGACTCTGACCTAATACTGTTCCAACACAGCACTAACGGAACAAGTACTTCTCAAGCCGCTGGCTTGATGAAAGCTCAAACTCAAGATGCTGGAACAATTCAAGCAGTCCTTAATGAACTCGTTGACGTAAACGGTTTCATGCGGCTACCAAGAGGTACTGGAACAACAGGCACTTATCCAAACGTAGTCCTTTGGGCTAATGGAGACAAGGTGATACCGGGACCGGGCGTTGTAGCTATCTATGAATTTGGCCCATCGGATAAGGGGATTGCTGTAGCTCACAATGACGCTGGTACCTATGTGTGGTACAAACTTCCAGTTTCTACCTTAATGTCCTAACGTAATCGTCGTTAATTTATAACGATAGGAGAGAATAAAAATGGCACATCCAACTGCAATAATAGCTGCTAAACCTTCTGTGGGTACTGGGATTCAAAATGGATCACTTGTAGTCATGGTTACGGAAGTGGGGTCTAGTTCCGTTCAGTCGCGGGCACCGGATGTCAATTCATTTGTTGACTCTGGAGTTCTTAATACCAGAACCAGCGGTCGATTTGACGAACATTATGGCGGCGGTGCTTCCTAGGAAGGGGTAAGATATGCCGATCATCATTCCAGAGAGCGTTTTCGACAAGTACTACGACATCATTGACTCAACAATTACCGACATCTTCGGTGTTGATTGTGAGTTGGGGTTCGTCGAGAAGGTCGAGGTAGTGTCGAATGACTTTGACAACATCCCCGACAACAAGTCCATCAACGCCCATAGAAAAAAGACGGGCGACTACAAGAGGGAAGACAAAACGTACCAAGAGGTAGAGACCAAAGAGACGATCAGGGTCAAGGTCTACTGGAGTAACAAGGACTGGGTTAAGGCTGGTAGCCAAAGCCTTGTCGTTCCCGACAACAGCATACAGACCATATTCTTCGCCACCGACATGGACAAGATTATGAGGGCTAAGTATTTGTATGTCCACAACACCATTGCGGACATTAGAGAATACAGGTTCGTCATGTTTGGGGAGCCATTCCCGATGGGTCTTAGGCAGAACAGGTACTTTGGCTGTTTTTGGCAGAGGGCACAATGACACTAAGTATAAAGCTCGTAGATTCGGACTCGGAGATTGAGAAGAAAATCAATCTCGCCATAGCCGACGAGTTGAACACGAGGATTAGAAAGAACACAAACAGAGTCAAGGAGATGATAGAGTTCGGCATTCGGGCTTGGATTAGGGCAACACCGGAAGTCAACAACTTACTGAGCGATGGAGTTATTAACTCGTTGAACTCACAGTTTGGTTTCCCTCCGGGGCAAGCGGCCCCTTCCGTAGACGCAATTGTGGAGTCGATAGTCTCGACCATAGAGGTTAAGATAAGACCAATAGACAAAAAGCTCAAGGGAGGCGTTGACTTTCTAATTCAACCATCGGACTTGAGGAATTTGCTTGGCCTCACAGAGGGCTTCATAATTTCTGCCAGCGGACCCTTACATTGGTTGAGTTGGCTGCTAACAGAAGGTACTTCGACAATCGTTTATGGTTACACCTACACTCCTGACTTCTCTGGAAGATCAGGCGGCGGTACAATGAGTTCGGGTGGCGTTTGGCGTGTTCCTCCTGAGTTCGCTGGAATTCTGGCTGACAACTTCATCACGCGAGCCTTGTTCAATCACGACAGGGAACTCGCCGCGATACTAGAGGAACTCCTTGAATGAGTAGTACAGCCTACAACCCGCTAAAGGGCTTTGATTCCATACACGACTATTCCTTGAGTAACAATATTCAGGATTCATTGGTCGAGTACTACGATTATGCCCTTCTAGAGAAAGACAACTACTTCAATGTAGACAAGGGTGAATTGGCCCCTAATGGTCAAGACATGAGCAAGCTACGTATGTCGTCTAATGATGCTTTCACCTCTGGTCAGGTTTGGGAGGGTTTCAGATCAAACTGGGTGTGGCAGAGCGGTATTTCTGGTGTGAATGTTCCCAATCCAATCGTTGGAACAAACCCAAACTTCCCCGGATTGTCTGGGGTTTACGTCAACGATGACTTTGAGCCAACTTCGGGAGTTGGGCAGTATGCACATAGAATTGACTATTTCTATGGTCGTGTGATTTTCGACTCTCCCATTGCTAGTGGATCGACCGTCCAAGCGGAGTTCAGCTACAAGCATATCAACGTTGTGTACGCAAACAGTGTTCCTTGGCTCAGGGAGTTGCAATCAAGAACAGATAGTCCCACCAGTAGATTTTACGACACAAGCACGGGCAAGTGGGATTTGCCTCCAGAGAGCAGGCTTCAACTACCCGCCATAGCGATTGAGGTGGTTCCGATGAGGAAGTTCAAGGGCTACCAGTTGGGGGGCGGTCAGTGGGTTTACACAGACGTTTTGTTCCACTGTATAGCAGAAGACGAGGGCACACGGAATAAGCTCATCGACATAGTTTCACTTCAAAACGATAAATGTGTATATTCTATTGATGGAGACGTATTGGACAGTTCGGGACTGTTCCCTCTAGACGGGGGCGGCTCTCCGGTGCCCAGTGCCCTTCTCTATCCAGAACTCATACAACATTACAATGCAGGACGGTTTCGGCTAATACACGGTAAGGTCGAGGATATGAGGATGATTTCACCAGAACTTTTTGGCGGGATAGTTCGATTCACTACAGAGGGCATTAAAACCAACATTTAGGTGCTTTTTGTGTATAATTCAATAGCAATCTTTCAATTTCTAAGAGGAGAGATAATAGATGTCAACAAACAATAGAATTTTCTACGCTTGCCAAGGCGTTGCAATTAGTGCGGAGGGCGACACTGCCCTTGCCACGGGAGATATGGTTCATGGTGTCCAGAGTGTCGGTATGAATACGAGTTTCAATCTGGAACAGGCGTTTGAGCTTGGTCAGATTGAGATTTTTGAAAATATCGAAGGAACGCCAGACGTTGAAGTTACCTTGGAAAAGGTACTCGACGGCTATCCACTCATTTATCACATGGCAACCACCGGTATCGTTGGCACGGCTAATAGTGGCTTGGCGGGTCGTGCCGCTGAGAGATGCGACGTTCGTCTTGGTATCTTTGACGAAGCATCCAACAACATCGCCTCAGCAGCCGACAACGGTGGAGACGCTGAGGTCGAAATTTACTGCTCAGGGATGTATGTTTCCAGCGTTTCTTATGCGGTTCCAGTTGAAGGAAATGCGACTGAATCTGTATCGTGTGTTGGTAACAACAAGCAGTGGTTGACCGGTGCCGCGACAGAACTGACAAATGCGGTTGTTGCCAACTTCGATGGTAGTGACGGCCCTAGAGCTTTCGGAGTGGCTAATGCCGCTTCCGGTGGTATTCAGCGTCGTGAAGACGTTCTGCTTGCCGGTTCCATTCTACCAACAAGTATTAATGGGGTTGTGGGCAGTGGATATGGAAATGCCATCAACGGTACCGCTCCTCGTATCCACGTTCAGAACTTCTCCTGCTCTACCGACTTCTCTCGCGAAGACGTTCTGGAGCTTGGACGTAAGACTCCTTACTACCGCCCTGCGAACTTCCCTATTGAAGTTTCGACGGAAATTGAAGCGATCACGATTTCTGGCGACTTCGTGTCTGCTTACGAGTTTGGTGATCCCGCTCTGTACGGGACTATCGACTCTGGTAACAACACTTCTCAGGAAGTTATCTTCCTGCTAATGCGTTGTGGTTACGCCTTCGACATGGGTGGCAAGAACCGTCTTGCGAGCATGACATACGGCGGTGGTGACGCTGGTGGTGGTAACGTAAGCGTTACCTACAGCTATACAAACTTCAATGAGTTGGATGTGCAAGACTGGCAGAACGGCTACATCGGCTACGCTGCCATCAAGGCCGGAACAATCGCCGGTTTCGCTCAAGATTACGGTGCGGGACTTTTCCCCAGCGGTCTAATACTATAAGTCGGCAATCAGTAAGTTTTAGTTACTGATGGATTAACGTCACGCTTTGCGATAGCGATTTCGGACAGCGAGTGAAACCGTGGCGTTTAGGAAAGGGTACATCGTGAAACAATATTACTCCCGCACTTGTAAGGTTTAGAAATGAACACTTATGACCGGGAGTATTTTGTATCTAGGCTGAGATCAGGAGTTTACCTGATAAGCCTGAACGGGGTGAAGATAAGGGTTCTCTCCCCTTCCATTGAAGATGAGTACTACTCAAACGAAGTCTTCAAGGATGCGTATGACGCGGCGTTTGCAGAAAACATCTTCACAGAAGACGAGATGTGGGAATGGATGAGAAGCCGCGATCTGTGGTCTGATGAGAAAGACGACAAGATAGAGGGCATCCAAAAAGATATCGACAAGTTGAAGGTCGGCATGTTTGAGCAGCGAATGAACACGGCGATGGTGGATCAGGCTAGGAGATACATCAGAACAGGAGAAAAGTCAAAGGAAGCACTGGTCATAGAGAAACACGACCTATTCAGCAAGACTTGCGAAGGGTTAGCCTCTCAAGAAAAATCAGCCGCCCTTTTTGAGAAGTGTTGCTACGTGGGAAAAGAGCCGCTTGACTGCGAAAGCGTTGACATGTCGTCCTTGTACTACGAATTCAGCAGGATGTTATTGAACGAGAAACAACTGAGGGAGCTAGCCAGAAACGATCCGTGGAGATTAAGCTGGTTGATGAAAGACCATAAGCCTCTATTTTCCAACCCAGATGACAGAGAGTTGTCTCCTGACCAAAAGGGCATCCTGATATGGTCTAACATGTACGACAACATTCAGGAGTCAACAGAGTGCCCTTCGGAAGACGTTATCAATGATAATGATATGTTGGACGGCTGGTTCATCATTCAGAGACAAAATCAAGAGGCCGAAAAAAACAAAACAGAGATGGAAAAACGGACGAATAGCAAAATAGCGAATTCGGACGAAATCCTTGTGATGGCGAACACTGACAAAGAGGCGTCAACTATCCACGGAATGAATAGCATTCATTCGGATACGATAAGGAAACAGAGGCTAGCTACGGCTAGAGCGAAAGGCGTTGCGGTTGATTTGGACTTCCGAGACAAACAGATAGAAGTCTCCAACCAGCATCACGAAAACATCAAGGAACAAAGAGGGAGAAAGTAGTGGACAATCACGACGATCTGATCAGACGGCAGTCGGAATACAAGCAAAAGCGAGAAGACAGATACAGACAAGACTCTCGCGAACGTTTGGCGAAAATTTTGAAGAAGAAAGTTCAAACCACAATGATTGGGGCACTTAGCTCCCTTGAGGAAAACTTTTCTTTTCTATGGGACTCTGGAGACGGCCCCATGTCGCCTGAACAAAAAATGATGTACGACGCCTTTCAAAAGGTAAGGTCGGAAATCTTGGACAAGGGAAACACTCAATCTAGGAATATTGATGCTGAGTTGGCTCAATACGAGGTTAAGTGGTTACGTTATCAGACCGTACTTCCGGTCAAGGTTAATGAAGAAAGTAGGGACTAAATGACTATCAGAAACTTAATGGAACGGAAAGTTGAAATCGGAGAGGGCGAAAAGAAGAAGGTGATTGAGATTGTCATCAAGAAACCAAATAACGACGTTGTAAAGAGGGCCGAACGGTACAAGTCTAAAGTTTGGAATGAGTCAATTCAAGATGGTATCCTTACCAAAAAAGAACTCGAATTGGTAATGGAAAAGCGTGGCATCTGGGATAAAACCAAAGAGGCGAAACAAAAAGAAATCGCTACTGAAATCTTGAGGCTCGAAAAGAGACTCTCTCACGGTGACGGCAAGAGAAAGCCAAAACTGTCAGAGGGGCGTGAGTTGGCTATTGATATTCGTAGAGAGCGAATCAAACTTCGCGACCTACTCATTGAAAAGATGTCAATGGAAGAAAATACAGCAGACAACCTAGCGGACAATGCTCGCTTTGATTTCTTGGTTGCTCACTGTACCTTCCATAAAGGTGGACAGCCCTACTACAAAGATTTCATAGACTATGACAGTCGCAGTACTGATGAGGTAGCTCTTGAGGCAGCCTCAGCTTTGAGCGAAATGCTCTACAACATGGACTCGTCGTTTGAAAAAGGATTGCCCGAAAACAGGTTTCTACGCAAGTATGACTTGGTCAACGAAGAACTGAGCCTGATCGACCCCAACAATTCCGACTACCTGATTGACACAGAGGGTCGTCGAATTGACAAGGATGGTTACTATCTAGACGACGATGACCACCGTATCGACAGAGAGGGCAATCTGCTCAACGAAGATGGTGAGTACATAATGGTGGATTACGACGATGATCTCGTTATGAAGAAGCCTCCGAAAAAGAAACCAGCAAAGACAGAAACAGAACCAACGGAAAGCCCAGTCGGATAGTGTAGCCTTAGTTAAAATCAAAAAGGTAGAAGATGGCACGATTTGTACTAACTGCACAGCTACAGCTACAAGCTCCTAAGAACGCTCGTCAGGTCGTAAATCAGATTCGCCAGCAACTTGCTGGTCAGACGATTAACGTCCCCGTGACGGTCAAGGGTGCGAAGCAGGCACAACAAGCAGTAAATAATGTAAGCAAAAGCCTAAAGCAAGCTACCGGGGCGTCTGACGCCCTTGGTAGGAGCTTTGGGCTAGCTGTCAAACGGTTTGCCGCGTTTACCGTGGCTAGCCGTGCTGTGAGCCTATTCACAAATAGTCTTGCCGGTGCTGTAGATGAAGCTATCGACTTCCAACGTGAAATGCTCAAGATTGCTCAAGTTTTGAGGGTTCCGGTAAAAGAGCTTCGCGGTCTCCAAGGTACTATTACCAATCTGTCTGTAGGTCTAGGTGTAGTCAGTAAAGACTTGCTTCAAGTCACCAGAGTCCTATCTCAGGCTGGTGTTCGCGGTAGGGACTTGGAGGTTGCGTTAGCGGCTCTGGCTAAGAGTACTCTAGCACCTACGTTTGATAACATTGCTTCAACGGCGGAAGGTGCCGTTGCCGTTTTGGCTCAGTTCAAACAGGGTGTTGGTGCCCTTGAGGGACAGCTTAGTTCTATCAACGCTGTGGCTGGTGCATTCGCTGTTGAATCTGGAGACCTTATCGGTGCCGTTCGTAGATTCGGTGGCGTGTTCAAATCCGCTGGTGGTAGTCTTAATGAATTGCTGGCTATTTTTACCAGTGTTCGACAAACCAGTCGTGAAAGTGCGGAATCCATTAGTACTGGTTTGCGTACTATCTTCACTCGTATCCAACGTCCAGAAACCATTCGGTATTTGAGAGAGTTGGGCGTTGAGCTACAGGATGTCCAAGGACGTTTCGTTGGTCCTGCTAAAGCGGTAGAGGCTCTTGGTGAAGCATTCGCAGACCTACCACAGGGTGACTTGCAGTTTATTGATATTGCCGAAAAACTCGGCGGTTTCCGACAAATCGGTAAGGTCATCCCTCTTATCCAGCAATACAAAGTGACCCTTGAAGCCCTAAAGGTTGCTCAAGAGGGACAGAACTCCCTCTCCATTGATGCTGCAAAAGCTCAACAATCACTTGCTGTACGTATCACTAAGGTCAAGGAAGAATTCCTAGCCTTGGTTCGTGGTATTGCTGATAGCACATCTTTTCAGGTGTTTACCAGAACCGCTCTTGACTTAGCCTCTGCTCTACTCAAGATTGTGGATGCTCTACGCCCTCTCCTACCACTTCTCAGTGGACTCGCCGCGTTCAAATTCGCGGGGGGTGTGGGCAAATTCCTTGGCGGTGCCGGTGCGTCTCTACGTGGCGTTGCGGGTAAAAATGCGGGTGGTAAAATCCACCACTTCGCTAGGGGCGGCAGCGTTCCCGGTTCAGGTAATGGCGATACCGTTCCAGCCATGCTACAGCCCGGTGAGTTCGTAATCAAAAAGAGTAGTGCATCCTCGATAGGTTCTGGCACGCTCAACGCGATGAACAACAACAAGATGGCCGCTGGTGGAGGCATAGCTAAAGAAGACAGATTGGGGGTTATCAGTTCCGATGTCTTTGAGGATAAAAAAAGCAGAGTGGCTGTTACTAGAGCGGACATCCTCAAAGCTGATAGGCTAGAGGGTAAGAAAAGGTCTGCTGGAGCTATTGAAAAAACCATTCAAGATGAGTTCAAGAAACGGAGAGCGGGGCTAACTAAATCTGGTGCTATCAAGAGCAAGAAAAGTCTTGCTGAACCCGAAGTTCTTTCTGTCGCTAGAAGCGTAATGTCTGATTTTCCAATCGAATATAACGCTACGGTGGAGGGCATAGACGAGGGCGTTGAGAAGCCATTCAAGAAAGCAATAAACGACGGCATTGGAAACACTATTAAGGGGGCAATCGGTGCTGTTGGTAAGTCGATTGGTGCTAAAAAATTACCAGACGTTTCCAAAGTGCTTGACGATAAATTCTATGCCAGCTATGACAAGGGTAGCAAAGGGTTATTCTTTGAGAATACGATCTCTGCGTTTGCCGGTCAACCATTGCAAGGGTCAGACGATCTACAGAGACCGTTTGACTTTGTTAACGGCATAGGTGGCAATCTAGGCAAGGCATATGAATCGACCAAATCTCATAACTATGTTGAAGCTAAGGTCAGCGAGGATGCTGCTAACAAATTTAAGAAGTTCTTGCCGTCAAAAGGTGCTTCACAAGCTGCCGACGAAATTAAAGAAGCTGACGTAAGAAAAGCAACCAACGATTACATCAATAAAACGTTTGCGGCTCCTGCCGGAAAGCCATCCACTGCTGGCGTTAATTCTATACAAGCAGCTTCCGGCGGTGCTATTGGTGGTGGCGGCGACACTGTTCCAGCACTGCTGACTCCCGGTGAATTCGTAGTTAACAAGGGTGCTGCTAAAAGCATTGGGTATGGCAATCTTAACTCTATGAATAAGAAGGGCGTTGCCCGTTTTGCTGCCGGTGGAGCCGTTGGTGTTCAGAAGTTTGCTGGTGGAGGTGGCGTTGCGGGAATAGGCAATAGCGGTCTTGGAGAAAAACTTTTAATCTTTGGTGCTGCCGCTTCTGTCGCACAAGTCGGTATTCAAAAACTCGGAGATAAGTCTTTAGACGCGTCAGATAATATGGCTGCTTGGACGATAGGTTTGGAAAAAGGGACATCCGCAGCGATTGGCTTGGTCGCTATCATTTTCGCTATTAAGGCTGTTAGAGATTGGACTAAATCACTTAGAGAGTCGATCAAAGCTCAAGATCAAAAGGGTGCCAAGCGAGTGCAGACCGAAGCGGCGAATGTGAAGAAGGGGGAAGATGCTGTTGCGGAAGGTAGAGCATCATCAATTGTGGGAACTGAACTCGAAGTGGCGAGTGGTAATGAAACGAACTCTCTCAAGCGATCGCGGATCGCGTCAAAAGCAAAGAGGATTGTGCGTAGCAAGGTAGCGGGAGGTGAGGGCGAGGTTAGAGACCTTCAAGCAGAGCAAGGTGACATCGAGGATCATACCCGAAGAGCGACGGCTTATAGAGTCGATCTGGAAGGCCAGAAGGGGAAGGTGGCTGGGAAACAAGATGCAGTAGCTGAGAGAATTGGGAAAAAACAAAGTGAACTCAATGATGCGACAACAGGCGTTGCCCCCGGTCCCGCACCAGCCTTAGCCGCAGCCGACACCAGCAAGAAACTGGGGAAAGAGCTAGAGGATTTAGGGAAGACACTAAAGAAACTTGAAGCAGAGGCCCTGACACTTAACAATAGTCTTAGTGAAGTTGATGATAAACTGGATGGACTTGGGAAAGAAGCGGCAGAAAACGCAGGGAAACTTGGGGCTGCTCAAGATAAATTGACTCAAAGACGAGAAAGGTTGGTTCAAGTAACTGCTAACGCCGCAACCGCAACGGAAAACTTCGATGCTGCAGCAACCAGACTAGGCACGGTACACGCCAAGGCCGCTGTTGCCAGAAATAAAGAAGCAGAGTTTCAGAAGACGCTTATTGGTAGACTAAGAAGCGGAGCGGTGGCGGCAGGCGAAATGGCGACAAGTGTGGGAAAAAGTGCCGTGGGGATAGGTTTGTGGACAGCAAAGTTGGTTACGAATAATAAGAATATAAAGAAAGTGACTGGGGCTATGGGTCGTGGATTTTCGTGGGTGGGGAAGAAAGCAAAGGAACTTGAACGAAAAGCACTCGGATTATCAACTGCTTTCAAAGCTGCGGGCAAAGCTGCTAAAAAACTTGGAGAAAAAGTTAAGAATACTGGTAAGCGTGGATTTGGTGCAGCTAAAAGAGGTGCTAGCAAGTTCGGGGGAGCCGCAGCGTCAGGTCTTGGTGTTGTCGCTGGTCTTGCAGCGGTTGGTTCTCAAATCGCCTCTGGTTTTCAGGAGTGGTTCAAGAGAGCGGAAGAACAGGCTAGAGCCAGCGATGACATCGCGGGTGCTATTGATGCGGCTGGTAAAGCATCTATAGCACAGAGTATTGGGCAAGTGTTTACTATCGGTGGTTTTATTGAAGCCGCAATGGACCCAAAGGGATTTGTAGATAAAGCAGCCGCGAAGGTCGAGACGGATGAGTTTAATTCCGCTAAAAGCTTCATTGCTCCACGGCAACAGAACGCATTAGATGTATTTGAACAGGAGGGGAGTGCCGACAAGGAATTCGCCAAAGTATTTGAAGCCCAAGGTAGTGCTAGGTCTGAGGCTCAAGACTTACAGGGTGGTGCTAGAGAAAAAGCACTGCTTGGATTAAACAAGCAGGCCCGTTCAACTATCCAGTCCTTTGATAAAGCTGGAGTGAGCATAAATGAACTGAGACACGCGGCGAATCAACTCGGCCCTGTTGGTAGTGACTTACGTGACTCTCTGCTCAAGCAAGTGGCAGCCATTGAAGCTGGAAGAATAGCACAAGAACAACTAAACAAAGCTAACACTAGCTCTTTGAAAATTACTTCCGCTTTCGGTGCTGCTAGTTCCGCAGTTAGTAGGTTCACGGCAGGATTACAAACTGGCGGAAGCTCACTTGATAGCTACATCTCAGTGCTGGAGTCTGCTCAGAAGAACTCAGGGGTAGACGCGAGCGGTGCCGTTGATGCTATTGAGCGTCAGTTATTGGGTGCTGGCGGTGGGCCATTGTTGGGGAGTGAAATTAGTAGACAAGCAGACACGGCTAGGGCCGCAACTGGATTCTCTCAAAAAGCCTTGGGTGCCGTTAGCAATGTAAACTTGAACACAGATAACGAGGAAAAATCTAAGTCACAACTGACAGACGCACTGGTAGACGCCATTCCAGACGGCACGTCGCCGGAGGTGCGGTCTCAGATCGAGAGTGTTATTAGCAAAAACATTACTTCACTCAAAAGAGGAGAGTTGAAGAACGGAGATATCAGTGGGATAATTGATAAGATCAAGAGTGACTCACAACAGCTATCCAAAGGGTTTTTTGAAGCTGCAAAAATACAATCTGCTCATAACAAAAACATTACGAAGCTGTATCAGAATAGAGAGAAGCTAGAACAGAAGGCTGCGGAAGCCCTCAACAAAGCCATTGATACTCAGCTAGAAGCTGCTAAGGCGTTTGAAGACTTTGGTGGAGCAAAATTAACAGGCGATCAAAAACAAAGTGCTAGGACCGCTCAGTTCAACAATGTTGGTGCTGCGGCTGGCGTTGGTCT
>Ga0114996_10000694_pt1 | contig 46944 bp, 34 predicted proteins | sample ArcticOcean_MG_C_4_FD_87039 | JGI IMG/M metagenome (GOLD analysis project Ga0114996, IMG submission 87039) | Marine microbial communities from western Arctic Ocean - ArcticOcean_MG_CB4_134 | ecosystem: Environmental > Aquatic > Marine > Oceanic | place: Arctic Ocean: Canada Basin | collected... | reverse complement strand
TTAGCATCACCCATCGGGTTCCCTGGTTCGCATGGCATGAATTGGCAGAATACCCTTGTTTTGCAGGGGCACTGCGCAAATCTTGTGCCAAAGCTAAGGAAGTCATCTGGGGAATGCGGGTTTGTGCAAGATTTGAAAACACCACGTGAAGTGTGAAAGAGTGGCGCTAGGCCAGGAGAGAATCACCTGATTGTTTCTGGCTATTACACCCGCCTGGCTGACTTTCTGGGCAACTGCCCGCCTATTTGGGCAGACGCCGTTTTTTGGGCAACGCCAGCGCAGCCCCCACATCATGCGGTTTGCTTGCCGGCCGGCCGCAAAATCGGCGAATCGCTGGACAGCTTCTTTTTCGGTCGCTAAAGTCCCCCAGTCGAATGACGATGGGTTTGCTGACAGCTTGGAAGCTGGAATCAACCCCAAACAAATCGACGGCGAAATTTGTCGGATGACGTGGTTATTGGCCGCTTCATCCGGCGCGGACCGAAGGATCGGATCCGGGAATTCAGAATGGATGCTGTGACGCCAACGCGACGGCTGACGATATTGGTCGCCGTCATTCTCCTGGCCCACCGTGTTCCCTTCTGTGGTGATGGTCCGCGCGAGACTTGAAGACACAACGTGTTGGTTTCGGCGGTGTGCTGAAGCCAGGAAATTCGATTGTTGATTGCACAGGAAGTGCGATTTCAGGGAGGGAACCCGAATGTCAACGAAACCAGTCATTGGAATTAACGGCGACTACCGCGCACCAAAAAAAGACGTGGTGCCGCTCAGTTGGTTCAACACAGGCTATTCCGATTCGGTCACCGCTGCCGGCGGAATACCGTCTCTCATTCCGCCGTTGGCGGAAGACGGCGACCTCAAGCAGTTCTTGCAAACACTGGATGGTCTGGTGCTGGCCGGCTGCCGGTTCGATTTGGAACCGCTGCGATTGGGATTGGATCCTCATCCCGCCACGCGAGCAATGCCGACACGGCGGGAAGACTTCGATCGTCGGTTGTGCAAAATGGCAGTCGAAATGCGAATTCCGATTTTGGCTATTGGGGCCGGTGCGCAGACGCTGAACATCGTCTGCGGTGGCACGTTGATTCAGCACATCGACGAAGAGATTCCCAAGGCACTGCATCACCGCGACCCGGTGGAAACGACGCTGCGTCACATCATTGAGATCGAGCCGGGAACACGCCTCGATTCCATTTACGGGCCGGGCGAAATTCGCGTCAACAGCCAGCATCACATGGCTGTCGCGCAGGTTGCCAAACCGTTTCAGGTTTCGGCCCGCGCACCGGACGGAGTGATTGAAGCTTTCGAAGCGATCGATGAAGACTGGTTCTGCGTCGGTGTGCAATGGCACCCGGAGAACGAGACGGCTTCGGCTTTGGACATGCAGATCTTCGAGACGCTGCTCGAAGCATCCCGCCAACCGGAACCGACCGTGTTGCCGATGCCACTGAAACGGGCCGCGTAGGAATCGCGAATTAAAGAATACGACCAGAAACCCGGTTTCTTCAAGAAACCGGGTTTCTTTTTTTGCGCGTCCCGAATTGCATCGGCGCGACCACTGGTCGCGGCTTTACAGGCGCGGGAATGTTTTATTTGTCTTCGATGGTTTTCTTTTTTGAGGCGGGGCGTTTTTTCTTCGTTGATTTGTCGTCGGCGAAGAATTCTTCGGACTTGAGCGGCTTGGCCAGGACCACTTTGACGCTGGAAACGGTGAAGCGGTTTCGCGTTCCCGGTCTGCCTTCAATTGTTACGGCCGAACCCGGTTCGGCGCGGCTCACATCGGCCAGAAGCACGGTGACCGTGTACCCTTTATCCAGAAACACCGGCACGGTCCGCTTGCCAACTCGCAACGCGATGACTTCGTAATCGGGGTAGTCTTTGTCTTTGCCCCGGCCGGTGATTTGTCCGGCGACATTCCATGCCGCGGTGCTCACGCCGACCTGCTTGGGGGCTTTCGCAAACACGCCCCTTTTCTTGCCGGGGCCAACATGTACTGTGAATTTCTTGCCGAAGAGTTTGTTGTTGGTTGCCACGGGCATTGCCGAGACGAATTGCCCTTTCACCAGGAAGCCGACATCTCCCTTGGCGGTCACGGCTAGTTTCGCTCGCGTGGTGACCTGGAATTCCTTCGTTTCCTTGTCGGCCGTCTCGATGGTCAAGACGGCATTGCGTCCCTTCTTCGTCACGCTGACCAACTTGCCGGTGACTGTTGTCACCTTCGCTCCCTTCTGAGCGGCAACGCTTTGCGGATCAATCGCGATAAGAGCAAGAACGACCGGCACCAGCATAAGCGGTGTTCGCTGGCCAATGCAGTTTGAAATCGAAGAGGACTGCAGCATGTGTCAACTCCCTGAACGACGGGTACGGGTTTTCGGGATTCTGGAGAAACAGGGCCGGCATCACACCGCCGTTATCTACCATACCCGAACCGGCCGCAAATCCCAAATGCGGAATTCCCGAAATCAGTCGGGTTGACGTCACCGCAGGGTCGGCGGTACCGTTCCCAACGACAGGGGCCGAGATGGTCCCACCGCCGAAACGCTGCCATTCCCCAAGACCGAAACCGAAGGGCGAAACGAACGCATGCAGCCCGATCGTGAAAGTTGGCAGCGCGTGCGTTGGCTGTTGGGACGCGCGGAGATTAACCGGGCCGTCTTCTATGCACTGCTGCTGCGCAGCTGGCAGTTGGCTGCTGGTGCGGTCAGCGCACTGCTCATCGCGACGCAATTCAGCCCGTCGGAACAGGGATTCTGGTACACCTTCTCCGGACTGATTGCACTTCAATCGTTCTTTGAGTTGGGGTTCAGCACCGCCGTCATCAACATGGCCAGCCACGAGTGGTCGAAGTTGTCGTTGGATGAAGCAGGCGGCATTGCCGGCGATTCTGCTGCGTTGTCACGTCTGAGCAGTTTGGGACGGTTGTTGTTCTGCTGGTACGGACTCGCATCGCTGTTGTTCGTCGCGCTGATCGGCGCATTCGGGCTCTATTTTCTCGCTACGGAAAAGGGAGACGCCGCCGATTGGAACATTCCCTGGGTTGCAGCCGTCGTCCTTTCCGGCCTGTTGCTGTGGACATTGCCGTTCGTTTCGCTGCTGGAAGGCTGCAATCAGGTCGCCGCGGTGAACCGATTCCGGCTGATTCAGGCCATGGTGGCGAATTTGACCGTTTGGACGGCGATTGTTCTGGGAGCAGGGTTATGGGCATTCGTTGCGGTCACCGCTGCCCGACTATTGTGCGAGCTGTACTTGCTGGTGGTGAAGTACCGGCGTCTTTTTGGTTGTCTGATGAAATCGCCCCTTAGCGAGCGGATGAACTGGCGCAGCGAAGTGCTGCCGCTGCAATGGCGTCTAGCGGTTGGAGGTGTGTTTCAATACTTCGCGATCAGTTTTATTACTTTGGTCATGTTTCGATATGAAGGAGCCGCAATCGCCGGCCAAATGGGAATGACCTGGACGCTGATGACGACGCTGAGCATGGCCTGTTTATCGTGGGTGCAGGCGCGGGTTCCTCAATTCGGCATGCTTGTCGCCCGGGGCGAGTTTGCCGAACTGGACCGCCGATTCAAGCGACTGACATTGGTGTCGTGGAGCGCTGTGGCCGCCGCCGGTATTGCGCTGTGGGGGGCCGTGTTTTCGCTGCAGTACTTCGGCTGGGGCTTGGGGACACGATTATTATCCCCACTGCCAACTGGAATTCTCATCGCAGCCGTTTTGTTGAAACACGTTCCGGACTGTTTCAGCCTTTACATTCGCGCCCACAAACGCGAGCCAATGTCTTTACTGACATTAATCGTGATTTCCAATTCTGCCATCGGGGTGTTGGTTTGGTTGTTGGGGGGGTATCTTGGTTTGGGTGCCGTGGGGGCGGCCGCCGGATATCTGGGTGTTGTCGCCTTGTTCATCTGTCCCGGCGTGACACTCATCTGGTGGCGCTGCCGTCGCGATTGGCATTAATGTCCCAGAGAATTCGTATGTCCGAAACTGATTTCAACCTCGATCTCGATTACCTCCCGCAACTGCCGCAGAATCGCCGCGTACCCATCGGCTGCATTGGGGCGGGGTTCATCATGGCCGACTGTCATTTGGTGGCGTATCGCAATGCGGGTTTCAATCCGGTTGCCATCAGTTCCCGCAACCCCGAGCGTGCGTGGGATGTGGCAAAACGGCACGGAATCGACACCGTCCATGATGATTACCGCAAGCTGCTGGCGGATGAACAGGTGGAAGTGGTCGATATCGCCGTCCCACCCGACATTCAGATCGATGTTGTCCGCGAAGCGGTGAAGCACGCCGATCGCATCCGCGGTATTCTCGCGCAGAAGCCGTTGGGCGTCGATTACGAACAGGCGAAGGAAATCGTTCGGCTGTGTCGCGACGCGGGCATCACGTTGGCGGTCAACCAGAACATGCGGTACGACCAATCGATCCGCGCGTGCCGCAATCTGCTGCAGCGGGGCGACTTGGGCGAGCCGGTCTTCGCGTCGATCGACATGCGGGCGATTCCCCATTGGATGGAGTGGCAACAGCGACTGGGATGGGTCACGCTGCGGATCATGAGCATTCACCATCTCGATACGTTTCGCTTTCTGTTTGGCGATCCGCAGCGAGTATTCGCCAGCGTGCGGTCCGATCCGCGAACGGCGTCCAAATTCGATCACGAAGACGGCATTTGCCTTTACATTCTGGAATACGAAAACGGCATGCGGGCATCGGCGTGGGACGATGTTTGGACCGGACCGGCGCTCGAGGGCAGCGAAGGCGACATTGGCATCAATTGGCGAGTGGAAGGAACCGACGGACTGGCCAAGGGAACCATCGGCTGGCCCGACTACCCGCATCGCACGCCAAGCACGCTCGACTTCACGACCAAACGCCGCCCCGGTTATTGGTTTCAACCACGCTGGGAGGAAGTCTGGTTTCCCGACGCATTTGTGGGACCGATGGCCGAACTGTTGTGCGCCCTCGAAGAAGACCGCGAACCGGAAATTAACGGCGACGAGAATCTGAACACCATGGCGCTCGTCGAAGCCTGTTACCGATCCGTCCGCGAACACCGCGCCGTCGAGATTTCGGAAATCACCGACGGTGTCACTCCGTGACCGCGAGCGTGGATGAACAGTCGGCGGTTGAGCGGCGGTGGAATAGCAACCCGGCGCGTGAGCGAGGGCGAAGCTGTCATCCACGGTATTCCTCGCTCACGCTTCGGGTTACTATCATGGCAATCGATCGAATGTTTTCAGCGAAATGCAGCAGTGAACCGACAAGAATATGGTGGCGATGACATCTCCCGAACAACATGGCGAACTCATTCTCCTCGGCACCAGCACCAGTGTTGGCGTGCCGATGATTGGTTGTGATTGCCTGGTCTGCACTTCGACGAATCCCAAGAATCACCGCACGAGAACGGGTGTTGCCGTGCAGACGTCCAACGGAACGTTTCTGATCGATACGCCACCGGAACTGCGGCTGCAACTGGTCCGTGAGAAAATCTCGTTGGTGCACGCCGCCGTGTTCACGCATAGCCATGCCGACCACATTTTCGGTTTGGACGATCTGCGGATTTGCGGGTATCGGCTCAAAGGGCCGGTTGCGTTGTACTGTGAAGAACCAACCGAGCAGCAGATTCGACAGTCGTTCAACTATGCCTTCGTGGAACGGGACCTCAAGGCCCACAACTTCGCCCGGCCGAATCTTGAGTTTGAGCGAATCGGCCTCGATCCGTTCGAGGTCTTGGGGCAAATGGTGACACCGATACGCCTGTTGCATGGTCGTCTGCCGGTACTCGGTTTTCGGCTGGGCGATGTCGCCTTCTGCACCGACGTCAATCAGATTCCTGACGAAAGTTGGCCGTTGCTGGAAGGGTTGGATGTGCTCATTCTCGACGCGCTTCGAGACGAACCGCATCCAACGCATTTCGGAATTGAAGAAGCGCTCGAAGTTGTCGAACGCGTGAAACCCCGGCGGACGTTTTTCACGCACGTTTCCCATACACTGGAATACGATGCCACCAACGCCCGACTGCCGGATGGCGTCGAACTGGCCTACGACGGCTTGCGAATTCCGTTTTAACTCAACGCTTTCAAGTTCTTGACGCAAAGACGCAGAGATGCAAAGGACGCGCAAAGCAAGAGGAAGCGATGGACCATCTTTTTCTCTTTGCGAAATTTTTGCGTCTTCGCGCCTTTGCGTCAGATCCTTACACAGTTCGTTCTCTTGTCTCACGCCTTTTCTGAAACACGTCAGCCCATGCCGTTGAACATAGCACAGCGATTGAGCGAGTCGGCCGCCGCGAATCCGTATCAGCAGGCGGTTGTCTTTCCGGAAGGGCGTGATCGGTCGGGGCGGGTGACTTACTCGCAGATGACGTTTCGGCAGCTTGATGACGAGAGCGATCGACTGGCCGCCGGTTTGCGGTCGATGGGAGTTGAACAGGGCACGCGACTGGTGCTGATGGTGCGTCCCAGCCTGGAATTCGTCGCGCTCACGTTCGCGCTGTTCAAGGCGGGTGTGGTGGTTGTGTTGATCGATCCCGGCATGGGGCGGTCGAACATCTTTCGCTGTTTGGCGGAGGTCGAACCGGAAGGGTTTATCGCCATTCCCATCGTGCACGTCATTCGCTGCGTGAAACGAAAGTTGTTTCCATTCGCCAAGTTCAACGTGACGGTTGGGCGTCGCTGGGGTTGGGGCGGTTTGACGTACGAAGGGTTGAATGCGCTCGGCGAAAAGACCGTCAGCCAATTCAAAATCGCGGCGACGGAAGCCAACGACCCGGCGGCGATTATCTTCACCAGCGGTTCGACCGGTCCACCCAAAGGCGTGTTGTACGAACACGGCATGTTCAATGCGCAGGTCGATGCGTTGCGCGATTTCTACCAGATTCAACCCGGCGAAGTCGATCTGCCGGGGTTCCCGTTGTTCGCGTTGTTCAATGCGGCGATGGGGGTGACGACGGTCATTCCCGATATGGATCCCACTCGACCGGCCGACGTCGATCCGCGATTGTTGATCGAGGCGATCCTCGATCAGGGTGTCACACAGGCGTTCGGTTCACCCGCACTGTGGAACCGGGTTGGCCGTTACTGCGAAGAACGTCAGGTTACGTTGCCGTCGTTGCGTCGCGCGTTGTCGGCTGGCGCTCCGGTGCCGAATCATGTGTTGCAGCGAATGGGCAAAGTACTTTCGCGTGAGGGAGCCGACATTCACACTCCCTTCGGGGCGACCGAATCGCTGCCGGTTTGTTCGATTTCCGGCGGCGAAGTGTTGGAACAGACGGCAGCAAAGACCCGGGCCGGTGCAGGGACGTGTGTCGGCACACCGTTTTCGACAGTTTCGGCGAAGATCATCGAGGCCACCACCGAAGCGATCGCGTCATTGGAGACGGCCCGCGAATTGCCGACCGGAGAGATTGGCGAAATCATTGTGAGCAGCCCGTCAACAACGCGCGAGTATTTCCGTCGCCCGGAAGCAACGGCGCTGGCGAAAATTTCCGACGGCGATCGATTCTGGCATCGCATGGGTGACGTCGGCTATTTCGACGAACAGAGGCGGTTGTGGTTCTGTGGTCGCAAGGCGCATATTGTCGAAACAGAGCAGGGGCCGATGTTCACAATTCGCTGCGAAGCGATTATCAACAATCACCCGCGTGTTTACCGCAGTGCGCTGGTCGGAATTGGAGAGAAGCCATCACAACGGCCGGTCATCGTCGTCGAGCCGGAGACGGACCAGTTTCCACAGAGCGCGGCCGAGAGGGATCGATTCACAGCCGAACTGAAAGAACTGGCAGCAGCGAATCCGCTGACAGAACGGGTCGAAACATTCTTGTTCCACAAATCACTACCGGTGGACATTCGCCACAACGTAAAAATATTCCGCGAGAAACTCGCCGTCTGGGCGGCCGGCGAACTCGGCGGGAGTTCTTAGATATTAACTGGTTCCCAAGCTCCAGCTTGGGGACCTCGCCTCGCGAAACTCTGCTTCGCTTCGACGGAAGCGGCTGCCGGCCCGCCTGCGATATTGATCATCGGCGTACCCAAGCCGGAGCTTGGGTACGAGTAAAGGGAGCAACCCAAGGATGAAATGCGTCGTTACCGGGGGCGGTGGTTTTCTCGGTTTATATATTGTCGAGCAGTTGCGTGAACGCGGCGATGACGTGCGCGCGTTTTGTCGCGGCACGTATTCACGTCTCGATGAACTGGGTGTTGAGACGCAACGGGGGGATATTCGCGACGCCGATGCCGTTGCCGATGCCTGCCGCGATGCCGATGTTGTTTTTCACACGGCTGCTGTTCCCGGCGTATGGGGGCCGTGGAAAACGTATTACGGCATCAACACCCTGGGAACCCGCAACGTCATTGCGGGGTGCCGCAAGCATGGTGTTGCGAAGCTGGTTTACACGAGTTCTCCCAGTGTCATCTTTGACGAAAAGCCGCACGAAAACGTCGATGAAACGTATCCCTATCCGCCGGAATCGAGTTACCTTTGCCATTATCCGCATAGCAAAGCGCTGGCCGAACGGGAGGTGTTGGCTGCTAACGACGAAGGATTCGCAACCGTCTCGCTGCGGCCGCATTTGATTTGGGGGCCGCGCGACAATCATCTCGTTCCGCGATTAATCGCCCGTGCAAAAAACGGCCGGTTACGGCGCGTGGGTGACGGGGCGAATCAGATTTCGATGACCTACGTGGAGAATGCCGCCGCGGCCCACGTTCAGGCAGCCGACGCGTTAGGTGATGAAGCAGCTTGTGCGGGCAAGGCGTATTTCATCAACGAACCGGAACCGGTCAACCTGTGGGAATGGGTTGATGAGCTGCTTCAACTGGCGGGTTTGTCGCCGGTGAAAAAGAGTATTTCCGCCAAAGCAGCGTGGCGTGTCGGGGCCGTGTTGGAAACTGTGTACCGACTGTTGCGACTGCCGGGGGAACCGCCGATGACCCGCTTTGTCGCATCGCAATTGAGCAGTTCGCACTTTTACGATATCGCCGGTGCTGTCTGTGAGTTTGGTTACAACCCGTTAGTTTCCGTCGAAGAAGGCATGCGGCGACTGGAACCGGAACTGAAGAATATGGCACAATGACCGAATCGACTTAGCCACTCACTGCATCATCGAGGTATTACAACAATGAGTCACACGAAAAGACTGGTCTGTCTCTGTATCGCGTTAGCGTTCACATCATCGGCGCGTGGTGCAGACGATGTGAAAATTACTCCCGATGTCGTTTACGGCCACAAGTACGGTTTGGCGATGACGTTCGATGTGTTCACACCAGCAAAGGATGCGAACGGTGTCGGCGTGCTGTTTATGGTTAGCGGCGGCTGGTATTCCGGCTGGGCCCCTCCCGAACGCGCGGTCGGTCGTTTCAAGCCGCTGTTGGAGAAGGGCTTCACCGTCTTTTCGGTGCGGCATGGCAGCAGTCCGAAGTTTAAGATCCCCGAGGTCGTGTCCGACGTGCGACGCAGTGTGCGGTTCATTCGTTTGAACGCCGAGAAGTACGGCGTCGATCCGAATCGGCTCGGCGTTTACGGTGGTAGCGCCGGCGGACATTTGTCGTTGGTGTTGGGGACAACCGGCGACGACGGCAACCCCAAGGCAAAGGACCCTGTTCTGCGCATCAGCAACAAGGTGGCAGCCGTCGTTGCCTACTTCCCGCCGACCGATTTACGTCCGTTTGTCACGCCCAAGTCGAGCTATTACACGAGGTTTCCCGCGCTCCAGTTCGACGCGGATTTGGCCGACGATTTTTCACCGCTGCTGCACACCAGCAAGGATGATCCGCCGACGTTGCTCATTCATGGCGACAAAGACAAGTTGGTGCCGATCGATCACAGCGAGAACATTCTGGCTGCATTCGAGAAGAGTGGTGTGACGGCCGAACTGATCGTCATCGAAGGGGCGGCTCACGGTTTTCGCGGGGAAGACGGCACACGCGCAACGGCCGCTCTCGTCAAGTGGTTTGAAAAATACCTGGCCAAGTAATAAATGCCTGGAAAACGGACTTTAGCGGGACTACGAAAGTTATCGCCCACGGCGGATTGGGAGTGCAGTCATAACTTGAATTGCCCCAACATCTTCCGGACATGCCGCGTCTTAATGGAGTCGTGGGGGGAGGCTCGCCGATGAATAGGTATAGACCAACAAGGAAGTGTGGCGGATGACGTGACGGTTCCTTGTGCCGATGTTCAGAGCAAGGAACTACGAAATCGACACACTGCAGCCCATCGTCGATCGATTCCCCAAATTCACGCCGCATCCATTACTGCCCGGCGGGCATTTGCAAACAATTACGGCGGCGGTGTTCCAGGGCAGGCGTTTTCCCCACCGGGCCAAATTGCATCCGGTGGTTCTCGAAGACGGCGACACAACGATTCTGCACGACGACCAGCCGGCCGATTGGTCTCCGGCATCTCCGGTCGCGATTTTGGTGCACGGACTGGCCGGCTGTGGCCGCAGTTCCTACATGACCCGTGCTGCCGGCCTGCTGAATGAAGCGGGCGTTCGCACGTTTCGTCTGGATTTCCGTGCATGTGGAGTTGGGGAGAATCGGTCGCGTCTGCCGTATCATGGCGGCTGTTCAGACGATCTGCTCCAGGCGATGCAGCGCGTCGTCGAATTGTGTCCCAGCGCACCGATGAATCTGATCGCGTATTCCATTGGGGGAAATGTCGCGCTGAAATTGCTTGGCGAATCGAATCGTCACCTCCCCGCAAATCTGGATCGCGCGGTCATCGTCAGTCCGCCGATCGACATTGGCAAATGCGTTAATCGCCTTACTGCTGCGCCGACCCGGTATTACGACCGCTATCTGGTCAAGCTGTTGTACCGGCAACTTCGCAGGTCGCCTCGGTTGGTGGATCACGCGCCTCACATTATCGATGCGCCGCGTCCGCTGACGCAGAAAGCATTCGACGAGTTGTATACTGCGCCGGTGTGGGGATTCGAATCGGCCGACGCGTTTTACAACGCCACCAGTTCGCTGCCGTTCATTAACGACATCCGAGTTCCGACGTTGCTGCTGTCGTCGCGCGACGATCCCTTGGTTCCGGTCGAAATGTTCGAGCAACTCAAGCCGCCCGCTGCTTTGTCCATTCACCTGACCGATAGCGGCGGTCATCTGGGATTCATCGGACGTGGCGGAACCGATCCCGATCGTCGTTGGATGGACTGGCGAGTCGTCGATGCAGTGACCGCCAACCGGGCCGTCTCGCGCCGTTCCGCTGCCGCTTGAGCGCTTGCGAGTTGTCGCAAATCGAAGCCTGCAGCGCAAGCGAAGGAGCTTGCTGGCATCGCTCTGGGATCATCCTTCGCTTGCGCTTCAGGCTTGAATGAGTTCAGTTTCCATCTCAACTCTCGGCGGCGATGATCGCCTCGAAGATGCCGTCCCATGTGTAATCTTTCGCCTCGGCGGCAATCGGCAGGCCGACTTCCTTCGCGGCGGACGATGTCACCGGGCTGATGCTGGCCAGTCGGACGGAGTTGCCCAAGCGGGCCAATGCAGTTTCCGGCAGAAGAGTTTTCAGGCCGCGGGCAATCGAGGGGCTGCTCAAACCGATCCAATCGAGTTCGCCCTGTTCAATTTGCTGGATGACGGTCGGTGAGAATTCGGCAACATCTTCGTTGCGGTAGACGACCAGCTCTTCCACCTCGCCGCCCGCCTCTTTCAGCATCTGCGGCAACACATCACGCCCGCGGCTGGCCCGCGCCCACAGAATTCGTTGGCCTTCAACTTGTGGGGACAGGGATTCTGCCAAGGCTTCCGCGCGGAACGATTCGGGGACGACGTCGGCTTTGAGGTGATACCGTTCGAGCGCCTTTGCCGTTGCCGGTCCGATGGTCGCCAATCGAGCCGATGCCAGCCGTCGTGAATCACCGCCAGTCGCCCACAACCGATCGAGCAACCCGCTGACGCCGTTGGCGCTGGTGAAGATCACCCAATCGAAATCGACGAGTCGGCCAAGAGCGGCATCGACTTCGTTCCAATCTCTTGGCGGCAGAATTTGAATCGTCGGCATCAGAACCGGTTCGGCCCCCAACTCCAATGCAGTCTCAACAGCCGAAGTGGCTTGTCCGCTCGGTCGGGTGATACCAATTCGCCGACCGAACAACGGCTTGTTTTCAAACCACGCGAGCTTATCTCGCATGGTGACGCATTCGCCGATGATGATGAGCGAGGGCGGACGCAAATTCGCCGCGGTGACGGCAGTCGGCAGTGCTTCGAGTGTGGCTGTCACGGTACGTTGCCGAGGTGTCGATGCACGGCCAATGACGCAAGCCGGCGTCTTGGAATCTTTTCCGCCCGCGATGAGCGACTCGACAATGTGGCCCAGGCGATGCAATCCCATGTAGAAGACGAGCGTCCCGGAGAATTTCGCCAGATGATCGTAATCGACCGAACTGCTCGGCTTGGTGGGGTCTTCGTGTCCGGTGATAAATGCGACCGCGGAGGCGAAGTCGCGATGCGTCAGCGAGATGCCGGCGTATTCCCCCGCTGCCGTTGCCGCTGTAATTCCGGGAACGATTTCATAGGGAATGTTGGCATCGGCCAGCGCGGCCGCTTCTTCGCTGCCCCGTCCGAAGATGAACGGATCGCCGCCTTTCAGCCGCACAACCGTCTTTCCGGATTGCGCCGCCTCGACCAACCTGCGGTTGATTTCATCCTGCGCAAGGGTTCGACCCTCGGGACCGGGCGCACGGCAAGTGCGTTCGGCGCGTGCCGATACATGCCGCAAGAGCAGCGGATTCACTAATCCGTCGTACAGAACGAGGTCGGCCCGTTCGAGGCATTCCTGCCCCTTCAACGTCAACAGCCCCGGATCGCCGGGACCGGCACCCACCAGATAAACTTTGCCACAAGTCGCCACAGATTTTGTTCTCCCGCGTCCATGTTAGATTGAGACGCGCCGCGCTACCAGCCCGCAGCGCAAGCAAGGGTTTTGATCCTGGTTGCGACCGAAAACCCTTGCTTGCGCTGCGGGCTGGTTATTGGGAATGCCTGATGGTCTCGCCCAACTCGTTCGACGTCATGGGAGCCCGCATGTGTTGATACCGCGGTGCCTTCGTGAACCGCGAGAATCTTCCGTTCGAGGAAACCGAGTACCGACCGGGCATAACGGAACGATGCGCACCCGATGTCGGCCTGAGTTGCTTCGGCTAATAGTCGTACCAAAACCCAAAGCCAATCAGCTCTTCATTCCGATTGAAGAAGGCGTATTGGGTCGTCTTGCCGTTGTAGTAGCGTATGCCGGCGCGGAAGGTGCTGTTGGAGAGGGGGCCTCTCCATTGCCAGCCGGCCATCACGTTAACACCGCCGCCGAAATCGACCTCTTCACGAAGATGCACATTGACGGCCGCAAACGGGGCGCCGCGCAGTCCGTTCGTGCAAGCGGGACTGTAGTCGGCTCCGAGTTGGAATTCGAGTGGTTCGGCTCCGCCGTCCGTCTTCATGGCCCAGCCGATTTCTCCGTAAAGGCGAAGGTCTTCAATCGGGAAGTAACCCAAGCCGACGAACAGAGAATCGCGGACGTAGTTGATGCGTTGGAACCCGGGATTGCGGACCAGGAATTCATCGCCAACGTGTGAACTGAGATGGTAGTAACCGGTTTTCCACTGCCACGCTCCGCGGCGGTAAGTGAGCGGGAAGCCAAAACGAAAGTCGGCCGAATCGACATCCCAGCCCTCTTCGGGATTCATTCGCAGGAATGCAGCCGCTTCGGCATCGAGCTGCCAGCCTTCTGCACCGGTCGCAGTGGGCGAACCGAAACGCAAGATGCCGGCACGTCCACCCAAAACGCTATCAAGAACCCAACCCCGTTTTGTGTCGTGCATCAACGCGGCGGACAGCCGCGACTCGCGCGTTCCGGCCATGTAGGATTTGTAGAGCAAGCCGTCCGGCAGAACCTGCCACGTCCATGCGAGGTCGTCGGCGAAGAAAACGTCGGGCGAGTTTTGTGGCTGGTAGACAGATTCTGGGGCGGGGTCGAGTAACTCCGGGCTGACGGAAGTTGCCTGTGCCGTGAGCAGAGGCAATTCGGCAGGTACCAATAGCGGCTTGCCAAGCAGCCCCGTGGTTCCGGATTCCTCTGCGTCCCAGCCAAAATCTTCGATGAAGGACGCCGCTTTGATGGGATCAAACGGCGGGGGATCGACAACTTTCGGCATAACAAACGGAGCGTTCGAGTTCCCGCCGACCGAGGGATTCTGGGCCATCGACTGTTGCACAGAACCAACGCCCAGCACGATGGCCGGCAGCAAGATCCGCAAGATGATGAATCGCGTTGGCACGTCAGTTGCTTTTCAAACGCCGTCGGAGAATGGCGGCGTGGGAATCGACAACAACCCGTCTTGGCCAAGCTGCTTGGAAAATCAGAATGGCGAAGCGTAAAACGATTGCTGCCGGCAGATGGGTGGGAAATGGAGAAAACGATTGATAGGCACTACTTTAGTGGGCGTAATTTAACGGTCGCGATCATTTGTGTACAGAGCGAAGTCAGGCCGATATAACCCGCTATTCAGTAGTGTTGTACGTCCTCGTTTGAACATCCAATCTGTCCGCCGAACGGATCAATGCCGGGCGATGCTTTCACACGGCCGGGCTGTGTTGTTAGAATCCCTGTACGCCGGTCGGCTGTGAAATGTCAGTGAACCAATCGATTCATCCACGGACAGGCTTCCTGAATGACAGTTCAAAAATGTGCCGATTGCGATTCCGAGATGGAACTCGGCTTTCTGCCCGACCTTTCTCATGGCGGAGTTCACCAAACAAAGTGGCATAAGGGTGAGGCGGAGGACTCTCGTTTTCTGGGGAGGAAGACCGGCGTAAAGGTCGATCAGCGAGAACTCGTACCGATTACCGCCTATCGCTGTTCCAATTGCGGGCTGTTGAAGTTTTATGCAAATGCACCCGCTGAGGAATAGTCGTCTTCAACACGTTAGCTGTGCTGACATCAAGGCGAATCTTGAACTTGACATGCAATAAATCGACTTCCATTCGTGGTGAATCTTCGGTATGCCCTGGCCGAATGCTGATCGCTGACGGCTGAATGCCAATCGGTTCGGGTCTCTTTAATCATCAACAGCAGTGAGGCAATCATGCAGCACAAGTATCGAATTCTATTTGCGTTCGTTGTTCTGGCAGGTGTGACGACCACAACCGGTTTCGCGGCCGAAAAAGCAGAGGCCTTGTTGAAGACCATCAAGTCGGTCGGCGATCGCGGCGAGGGGAACGTGGCAGCGATTCGCGCACAGCGTGCGCTATCCAAAGTCGATGCGACGGAACTGCCAACGATTTTGCTCGCGTTCGAAGGAGCCGATCCGCTGGCGTCGAACTGGTTGCGGGGCGCGGTGGAATCCATCGCCGACCGCGAATTGAAGCAGGGGGGTAAACTACCGGTGAGCAAACTGGTGGAGTTCGTCGTCGAGCGAAAACACGTTCCCCGAGCGCGGCGGCTGGCATTCGAATTGTTGCAGCGAGTCGATGGCAAGAAAGCCGAAGCCCTCGTCCCCGGCATGCTCGACGATCCCAGCTCGGAACTGCGCCGCGAAGCTGTGTCCCGTTTGATCGACGCGGCGAAAGGCCTGGAAGACAAGGGGAAGAAGGAAGAGGCCACGACGGTCTACAACAAAGCCCTCAGCGGCGCTGTTGAAGACGATCAGGTGAAAGCGATTGTCGCACCGCTGAAAAAACTCGGAACCAAAGTCGATCTGCCTCGACATTTTGGCTTCCTCACCAAGTGGTCGATTGTCGGCCCGTTCGATAACCGCGAGCGAGTTGGCTTTGCGGCCGTCTATCCCCCCGAAAAAGAGGTCGATCTCAAATCAACATACAAAGGGCAATTGGGCGAAGTGAAATGGGGGCCAATTTCGACCGGCGATGACTACGGTTTGGTCGATATCGCCAAAGAAATTAAGAACTACAAAGGCTCGACGATGTACGCCACGGCCGACTTCTTTTCCGACCGCAAACAAACGGTCGAAATCCGCATTGGCACGCCCAATTCCTGGAAGCTGTGGGTGAATGGCAAGCTGAAGTTTGCCCGCGAAGAATATCACCGCGGCATGAAACTCGACCAATACAGAGTCCGCGCGATCGAATTGAAGCCGGGTCGAAACGCGATCCTCTTCAAAATTTGCCAGAACGAGCAGACGGATAGTTGGGCACAACGTTACCAATTCCAAATCCGCGTTTGCGACACGACCGGAACCGCAATTCTCTCGCAGGACAAGTTGCGAACGAGTCTGCGGGAACAGCCAACATCGAAGCGGCGTCTGGCTGTGAAATAATGGCACAGTTTGTTTAATCGTACAAAAGCCGCGTGCCACTGGCGTGTCACCAGTGCAACGCGAAAAACACTGGCGACACGCCAGTGGCACTCCATGTCGAATTTGCGGAAATGCTGATTCTGCTTTGTCACTGACATTATTTACCAAGTTTCTTGGTCAAGAGGATAACGATGCACCGCTTTCTATCTCTCGGTTTGGCGATTGTTGCGGCGACGATGTTGACCGGTGCCGATTGGCTGCAGTTTCGCAGTGCCGATACGACCGGAATCGCGCAGGGACCAACACCGCCGGTCTCGTGGAGCGAAGACGAGAATGTTGCCTGGAAGGCCGAATTACCCGGTCGCGGGCTATCGGGCGCGATCGTGATTGGCGATCGTGTGGTTGTGACCGCCAGCAGTGGTTTCGAGCAGGACCGGTTGCACGTACTTTGCTTCAGTGACAAAACTGGCGAGAAACTGTGGGAACGACAGTTCTGGGCGACTGGTCGTACGCAAACGCATAAAAAGATGTGCGTTGCCACACCCACCCCGGCCAGCGATGGCGAGCACATCTTTGCCTTCTTCTCCAGTAACGATTTGGTTTGCCTCGATCTGGAAGGCGATCTGATGTGGTATCGCGCTCTCGGTCGCGACTACCCGAACGCCAGCAACAGTCTGGGCATGGCGTCTTCGCCAATTCTCGTCGATGAGACATTGATCGTGCAGGTCGAGAGCGACGATGACGCGTTCGCCACAGGCATCAATGTGAAATCGGGAATTGCCCGTTGGAAAATTGACCGCCCGAACAAAGCCAACTGGACATCGCCTGCCCTGCTGAAAGGCGGCGCGAACGATGGCGGCAGCCTCGTCCTGCTGCAGTCGTCCAAAGGAGTTTCCGCCATTCTTCCTCGCACTGGCAAGCAGCTTTGGTCGTACGACGAAGGAGCTTCGACCATCCCGTCATCGGTCGTTCGAGGCAACACGGTTTTCGTTCCGTCGCACGGCATCACGGCATTGCGGCCTGTTCCCGGCGGCGAGTCGGCTCCGGAGTTGCTCTGGCAGCAATCGAGTCTGGCACCATCAACGGCCAGTCCGTTCGTCTACGACGGTCACCTGTTTACCGTCAATCGTACCGGCGTTGTGGCATGTGCCGACCTCAAAACGGGCGAGCGATTGTGGCAGTTGCGGCTCAAAGGGCCGTTCACCTCATCGCCGGTTGCCGCCGGCGGGCATCTGTTTTTCTTCAACGAAAAGGGTCTCGGCCAGGTGGTGAAGCCAGGCGCGAAGAGCGGCGCCATCGCCGGCGAAGGCGACCTGGGCGAAACAATTCTCGCCACCCCGGCCATCGCCAACGGGGCAGTCTACGTCCGCAGCGACGGACACCTGTGGAAGATCGCGAAGTAATTGTTACCGGTGGTATGTCCGCTAAACCGCAAGCGACGTTAGTTTTCGTGGGTGACTTTGGGGCGACGCTAGTTGCGCACGAACCGGCGGCCCTTCAGTTCAAATCGGGGTAGGGTATCCGGCGGAACGGCAGTGATTTCGGCCTGGAAATTCAGCCGGTCTTTAATATCGCCGCCGACGGTTTCGACGAGTTGTTTCACCTTGTCGGGCGAATCGCAGGTTGCGGCCGGTTCGATCTCGATGCGCAAGTGCTCCATCGCGCGGCGGGTTTCGACGGTAATACGGTACTCGACGATTTCATCGTAGCGGCGCAGTATTGCTTCCAGCGTTGACGGGAAAACGTTGTTACCGCGAATGATGACCATGTCGTCGGCGCGACCGAGAATGCCCCCTTCGAGAAACAATAGTTCGTATCCGTCGGGCGATGCTGCCGTCGATGCGCGGGCCAGATCGCCGGTGCGGTAACGAATCAACGGCGAACCCAATCGGCCGAGATTCGTCAGCACGAGTTCGCCTTCGTCTCCCGGAGTCACAGGTTCGCCGGTATCGGGGTTAATGATTTCGGCAATGCACTCGGTTTCCAGAATGTAGAGACCGCCGGGACGCTCGACCGATTCGACTGCGAGCGAACCAATGTCGGTCATTCCCCAGTGATCGAAGACTCGCGCACCCCACAGTTCTTCGATGCGCGACCGCGTGGCGGGTATGCTGCCTCCCGGTTCGCCGGCGACAATCAATTTCTGCACCGAACCACTCGCGAGATCGATCTGTTGTTGTACGGCAACCTCGGCCAGTCGCAGTGCATAGGTTGGCGTGCAACAAACAACGGTGGCCTGATTCTCTTCGATCATCTGCAACCGGGCTTTGCTGCTCATGCCGCCGCCCGCCAGACAGAGATTCCCCAAGCGTGCGGCCCCTTCAAAGGCGGCCCAGAAACCAATGAACGGCCCGAACGAAAACGGAAATGCCAAGCGATCATCGCGGCGCAATCCGACCATGCGATAAATCTGCTCCCAGCAGCGGGCGAACCATTCCCAACTGCTCGGCGTGTCGAGCCAACGCAGCGGACGTTCTGTTGTTCCTGAAGTTTGATGCAGCCGCGAATAGGCGGTCAATTCATAGGTGAGATTCGTACCGTAGGGAGGATGGGCCGAGTGATCGGAAACCAGTTCCGATTTTCTGGTGAACGGCAGATTCTGCAGGTCGGCCGGCGTTTTGACACTGGAGACATCAACGCCCGCCGATTGGAATTTCTGTGTCCAAAACGGATTCGACCCCGCGACCGCGTCCAGCAGGGTGCGCAGACGTTCGGATTGGAGTTGTTCGATCTGAGAGCGATCCATCCGCTCTGGGTCGCTGTACTGTGTTTTCGGCACGAAAATACCCTGTTTTCGACGATTTTCAGCAAAGTTTGGAGCCACTGAGCTTACCGCTCACGCTCGCCATTGAAAACCGCGTAGACAATTCGCGGCGACCGATGGCTGCCCCCGCATCGGCTGCTCAAGTTGCCCGTTTCTCCAGGACGATGTAACCGATAGCGGCGACATTGGCCGCGAGCAACCTACGAACGCACATCATCGAATTCTACACAGGGAAGTGGTTGAATGTCGGGTGAGGGGACGAAAGGCAAGCTGCGTCTCGGCTTTCTGACGGCGTTTGAAGTGCCGCAGCGGGGCTTCGTAGGCGGATTGCTCGTCACGAATCATTTCGGTCGCCCGCTGGAATTCCAATGCACCACGCCGGTTCAACCAAATCGGACTCAGCAGATTCTCTACGGTCCAACGCTGGTGCCGTTCATTCAGTCTGAACTAATCGGGAAAACGCTGGTGGACAAAGTCGGCGTCAAACCGGACCTGATTCTAACCGATAGCCAACAGCTGCTCGATCTTCGCGAACACATCTCGATTCCCGTCGCCTGCCTGGACGATCAGGTCGCCGGAGAATCATCGGCCGAAGGCGGTGAATCGGCGAGTCAGATCAGCATCGGTCGTCACACGCTTCGCTTTCATGGTGCGCATCAGTCCGACGAGCAAGAGATCGAAGCGAAATCGCGATTGATTCCCGATGGAGCCGACTTGCTCGAACCGTTTGAACGTGTCCGCGAAGCGCTCAACGAAGCGACCGGCACGGGGGCGAAACGGTGAGTCCGGCGAACGACCAACCGCCAGCGATTGCGTCGGACAGCGACTCAACGCGTGCCGACTTATCGCAGACGCCGGACTGTGTCAGCCTGCCGTTGGAACTGACAGCCCAGGTCTTTGCATCGGGAATGAACGGTGCTTTGAAGCGTTGGTCGGCGGTCGAAGCGCGCGAGGTGCCACTGGCAGCGAAACTGACGCTGTCGCCGGGTTGGAAACCGCATCGCATGCGCATCGCGACGTTTGGTTTCACATTTCCCGATGGTCTGGAGTTCATCCCCCCAAAAGAAGAGGCTGACGACGCCGAAAAGTTGGAACGCATCCTGCCACCAAAGCAGTCGAAGCGGGCCGACGAAACAGACAGCGGGAAGAAGAAGAAATCGACGCGATTGAAGCCCCCGGAAGATGCGTTGTCGCTGGAAGATCGACTGTTCTACGTCTTGCAGCCACCACTGGAAAGTTGGCTTGCGGGGCAGGAATTGATCATGCCCTTTGAGCCGTTCCCTTTTCAGTACGAAGGCATTGCCTGGATGTTCGCTCAGAAATCGGCGTTGCTGGCCGATGAAATGGGGCTGGGAAAAACGATGCAGGCCATCACCGCGATGCGGCTGCTGTTGCGGAGCGGACAGGCCCGCCGCATTCTGCTGATTTGTCCGAAGCCATTGATTCCCAACTGGCAGCGCGAATTTAAATTGTGGGCCGAAGAATTACCCATCACGACGGTGGAAGGCGATGCCGCCCGCAGGCGAATGCTGTGGACCATGCCGGGCGTTCCCATTCTGCTCGCCAATTACGAACTGATGGCGCGCGACTTTGACGGCATGCCCGAAGAAGACCATCCGCGGTTCGATCTGGTGGTGCTCGACGAGGCGCAGCGAATTAAGAACCGCGATTCGCTGACGGCCCAGGTCAGCCGCGGCATCATCCGGCGGCGAAGTTGGGCGTTGACCGGCACGCCGATTGAAAACCGGCCCGAAGAGTTGGCGTCGTTGTTTGAGTTTCTTGAGGTGATCCCGCCGCGTGGAACACCCGACCTTCGGCAACTCAGCCGGCTGGCAGACGATTACATTCTGCGCCGCACCAAAGATTTGGTGATGTCCGATTTGCCTCCGCGTCTCGACCGTGACGAGTACCTCGAACTGACACCCGCGCAAAAACACTCGTATGCCACGGCCGAAAAGGAAGGCATCGTGCAGCTGAACGACATGGGCGATACGATAACGATTTCGCACGTGTTTGAACTGGTGCTGCGGCTGAAACAAATTACCAATGCCGACCCACTCACCGGCGAAAGCGCCAAGCTGGATCGTTTGGCTGCCGAGATGGAAGAAATCGTCCAAAGCGGCAAGAAGGCCATTCTGTTCAGTCAGTGGACCCGCACCCTTGACTGGTTGAGAGACGAATTGGAAAAACGGTTGCCCCAATGCGGAACGTTGATTTATCACGGCGGCGTGCCGACGAAAAAACGCGAGCCGATACTGACACGATTCCGCGAGGACCCGGACTCCCATCTGCTGCTGATGAGTTACGGCACGGGGGCGGTGGGGCTGAATCTACAGTTTTCGTCTTACGTTTTTCTCTTCGATCGCTGGTGGAATCCGGCCGTCGAAGATCAGGCGATTAACCGGGCGCACCGCATTGGTCAGGAGAATCCGGTCACCGTCACCAAATTCATTTCGAAGGACACGATCGAAGAGCGCATCGATCTCGTCTTGCAGCAGAAACGGGATTTGTTCGCGGCCATTCTTGGCGACGGTGACAACACCAACGCATCGCTGAGTCTGACGGCATCGGAAATCTTCGGCCTGTTCGATCTCAAGGCGAGGGCGGGCAAGGGAACGAAGTCGATAGGGCCGGAAGATCCTGCTGAAGAAAAACAGGCGGCGTAGCGGCGAGGTTCGTAGTGATCGCATTTTTGCGGTTCGATTGCTTCTTGCCGCAACGCCCTTGTTCGATTAAGAAAGGGGCGATGAATCGGGTCACTACGAGCCAGCGTCGCGAGCGCTCGGCGACGTTCTTTCATTGTGATTCTTTGCCTTTTTCTGCGCTGGACAGTGTCTTTTGGGTTGGTAGTCTTGGTAATCTGGAATGAGTCTATGGCTGGCGATTTTAGCAATTTGCCAGTCGCCACATTCACGAATTCGACTATTCCCACGGACGGGTGATTGACCAAAGCGATCCCGTCATGTCGGCGACCCTTCCGGAGCGGCAAACCCCGTCACAAGCGATAGCAGCCGATGATCGGCTCGCTATCAGCGGCAGCGATCGGCCTGCTTGGCGCGAGCGGCTTTCGACCACACCGGCTGCGATGCTGGTCGTGTTGGCGTTGGCGGTTGTGTTTGTTTTCCACGTCTTCCTGCCGCTGTGGCACACCGATTTGTGGGGACATCTCTCCTTCGGTCGATTCATTCACAGCACCGGCTCGCTGCCGGCGACGGAACCGTTGATGCCGTTGTCGGAAGGGGTCGCATTCGTCGATACGGCTTGGCTATGCCAGCTTTTGGGATTCCTGACGATCAAGACGTTTGGTCACGTCGGCATTCAATTCCTGTATGCAGCCGGAGTGACGCTGTGTGCAGCAGTGCTTGCATGGCGGGCCTGGCAGCGAACGCGCGGTGCGCCGTTTGTGCTGTTGGCTATGGTCTTGTTTCTGTGGGTTGGCTGGCAGTATCTGGCAATTGTGCGACCACAGCTTGCGGGGTTGGCCTGTTTTGTGACATTGTTTGCGCTGTTAACGGCCCGGCGTTGGTCAAACGTGAACTGGATCGCCGTGCCTGTACTGTTCGCGCTCTGGGCGAATCTGCACGGTTCGTTTCTCGTCGGACTGGCGATGCTCGGAGCGTTTTGCGTTGGTCGGGGATGCGACGTGCTGCGGCGGACCGATCGTTTCGCCGCCGTCATTGGTGATCGAGATTTCCGTCGATATCTGTTGCTCACCGAGTTGGCAGCGGTCGCCGTTCTGGTGAATCCGTATGGAATCGGCCTGTATGCCAGCGTGTTTTCTATTTCCGCGAATGCCAACCTGACGGATATTGTTGAGTGGGAGCCGATGACCCTGCGAATGAAGCATGGTCAGGCGGCAGCGATTGTCGCGCTTGTGTTGGTGTTGTTGTATCGCGTTTCTCCGCGACGCGTTCGTGTGGCCGAGATTCTGCTTTTGGCCGGCCTCGGAGGCGCAGCCTGTTGGACATCGCGGATGATTATCTGGTGGGCACCGATCGCCGCATATTTTGTCGGACTGCATGGCAGTGCGGCGTGGAAACGTGCCGCCCGCAGAAAATCGCCGTCGGTCAATTTGCTGCAGCCGCGATTGTTGTGGACGGGCATCAGCGCGTTGGTGGTTGTCTTCGCGGTGTCAGCCAAGTTTTTTGAGCCGGCGCTGCAGGGGCAGGGGCAGGGGAGTCGCGCGAGTCTGAATCGGAGTCGTCTGTCGCCGGTCACGCCGGTTGAGGCGGTCAAACATCTCCGGAAGTTCCCACCAACCGGGCAGGTTTTCAATAGCTACGAGTGGGGCGACTATCTGCTGTGGGCCGGTCCGCCGCGTGCTTCGGTGTTTGTCGCTTCGCATGCGCATCTGGTGCCGCGCGAGGTTTGGCAGTCGTACATGCAAGTGATGAATCTCTCGACCAACTGGGACGATACACTGGCGCGGTTTGGCGTGAATACCATTCTGATTGAAAAGCAGCGCCGCCGTGGTTTGGTTGCGCGATTGGACGCGGATGACAATTGGCAGATGACATACGAGGACGATTTGGCCGTCGTTTATCGGCGCATCGTTCCCATTGGGGCTCCGTGATGTTTAAGGAATCAACAAGAACGCAGGCTCGCAGCAAGTGGGGCGGTTTCCTTGCGGTGCAGGTGATTGTGCTGGCGGGTGTGGCCGCTTCGTGGGGTGTCCTTTCCAGCGAAACCCGACAGACCGTTCGCAATGCGGGTGGCGGAAGGCGGGCAGCGGTGCCAATTGAGTTCGATGAGCCGTTGCGAATCGAACCGCTGTACGACGATCCGCAGGTTGTCAGCGATGAGGAACTGGCGGCCGTTCTCGCAAAGGTTCGCCCGAAATTCCCACAAGAGAGGCGGCGGCCGAATTTTGTCGAACATGCATTGCGCACCTGGGGAGTGGATGCGGAGTTTTCCGATCCGGATGTGATGTCCGGAATCGAGATGCGCGATTTTCTCATCGACCACGGACAGTTTGTCGCTTCCTGGGGTAAGAAAACTCCGGCGCTGCTGCAGCCCGGGGAAGGCGGGATCTCGATTCGTTGGGGTAAGCAGCCGGGGGCATCGGTTCATCACGACCATTTGCTGGCCAGCTTGAGCGAAGCCGGAATTTCGCGGAATCAGCGCGTCTATGCGATGGGCCGTCGTGGGGCGACATTCGATAGCATTCTCCAACAGGCGCTGCTCGACGTGCGACTGGATGAGAAGGAAGTCGAATGGTCGGCCATGGCGTTCGCGTTGTGGTTACCACCACAGAAAAACTGGACGACCGCCGACGGGCGAGCGATGTCGTTCGATCTGCTGGCGAAACGGCTCATCCGCGGGCATGGTCGTTTTGGTGTTTGCAGCGGCACACATCGCGTTTATTCGTTGATGCTGCTGGCGAGAATCGACGAGATGATGCGCACCAGCGGCGACAAGAAAGCGGCCGATGGTCTTCTCAGCGATGCCGTTCTCGTCGATGTTTACGATCATTTGGCGTCGGTCCGCGATCTGATCAGCGTCTCACAGTTTGACGACGGCTCCTGGCCGGGCAACTGGTACGACGGTGCCGAGGCGGTGGACTTTCCGACAGATGAAGAACCCTACAAGAAGGTGATCGCCACGGGGCATCATCTGGAATGGCTGGCGATTGCTCCGGAGAGCCTGCACCCGCCGCGCGAGCAGATTCGCAAGGCGGCGAAGTGGATCATTCAGGCGACGCTGGAGCAGTCGGATGAAAGCCTCCGCAAGCGTTACACATTCTACAGCCACGTGGGCAACGCGCTGGCGCTTTGGCGGAAGACGCATCCGGCGGATTTCTGGAAGAAACACCAAGCCGAACACGCGGCGTCTTCCAACGAATAATTGATCGACGCGTGCCACTGGCGTGTCGCCAGTGCAATGCGGTAAACACTGGCGACACGCCAGTGTTACACCGCACCGTTCGATCATGATCTTGAGCGGATCAGCGCGCGGGGCGTTGCCCCGCCGCTAGACTTGCCGCTTCCTGCTCGCTCCTACTTCATGAAGAAGTCGGTCGGGCCTCGCACCGTGTAGTACGGGTACTGAACCGTGGCTGCCGGCTGGTTGGCTTGCGGGTACACCAGATTACGTGGCTGTTCGTAGCTGAACCAGTTGTAGTGCGTGGGGTGGTGGCCAAGTCCCGCGCCGCCCTGGTTGTTCCCGTGATTGAGCACGTGCTGATTCGGCTGCTGCCCGTGTCCACACTGACCCGTCCCGCACAGCGGGCAGGAGTGTTCTGCGCCCCCGCCGTTGTTGAAAAGTCCAGCGGTGCGAATCGGCTGGCCGGCAGGAGCAGACAACTCGGCAGGATTCTGGCCGCGAACGAGTCGCGGACCTTGCGTACACCCAATGGCCAGCGGCAACGACGCCGCGGCGATGATTCCCCAGACGAATTTCGCGTTCATCGAACTTCTGTCCTTCCTCGATTCAAATTGGCCGCATGCCCCAATTGGCGGACGTGTGTCTGACGATTTGAGCCGGGATTGTCTCCCTTGGCGGCTCGCGTCGGCCGTGCGGACTATTCACATGAAATCGCCGCCTTCAGGCAGCCATCGATTGACCCACTAAGGTTCTTATCGGCAATTGGGGCGCCCAAACACGAATGATCCCTGCGGTTCCCGCGACCGGCACCACAAGGAGAACCCATCGAGCTTGCAGAATCGTTACAATCGATATAAATTACCAGCGCCAACCCAGAGGTCGGGTGACAGAAAACAGTCAAATTGCAACTTTTCTGACCCCTGCCCTCTGATTACTGACCTCTGGAGATACCTGGCTGCAGCCAAGGGAGTGTGCTGAGTGTTTGTCGCCGCCTCGACTCGTTGTTTTTCGGACAGGCCCTTCGATGAGGCCTGTCAGCAGCTCACCGATTTGGAATACGACAGGGTTGAACTGTGGCTGAGCGAGGGCAGCGGGCATTTGCAGCCGGCTGAAACGGCTCAAGACCCTGAACGATTTGCCGCACGTTTCCGCGAATTAACGCGGATGACGCCCATTGCGATCAATATTGACGGCGATTTTGAGCTTTCGACGCTTATTGGGCTGTCGAAGGTCGCAAAACTGCTGCGGATAACCCAAATCACGATTCCCGCATCGCCGGTTGGCACTCCGTTTAACACGGAAATTGATCGATTGCGAGAGTTCCTCGCCGTCGCCAACCAGGACGGTGTGCGGTTATCGCTGAAGACCGAGACCGGCCGGCTGACCGAAGATCCCCATACCGCGGTCGAACTCTGCCAGTCGGTGAATGGATTCGGCCTGACTCTCGACCCGAGCTACTATATTTGCGGCCCGAGTCGCGGCAAATCGTACGATCAAGTCTATCCGTACGTTTACCATACGCAACTTCGCGACACCACGTCCGAACAACTGCAGGTGCAGGTGGGATTGGGCGAAGTGGAGTACAACCGGCTGATTAATCAGCTGCGCCGCGAAGACTACAATCTGGCGCTTTCTGTCGAGATGATTCCGGAATTCTCGCGCGACACGGATCGCGCCCTGGAGATGCGGAAAATGCGAATGCTGCTCGATTCGCTGCTGTAGAGCACGTTGCGCCGAGCCAACTCCGCCGTCGGGTGTCCGAGACTGGAGTCTTTACGAAGCCCCGGTTTACAAAAAGAACACCAACAAATCCGGGGCCTCCCTTCGGTCCAGCCCCGGACACCCCACGTAAAATTGGTTTTACGTGAAATCGGTCGGATTGCCGAACATGCCGCCGTCCTTCTTCTCCGGACCCGTACCCCCTTTGAGCGGACCTTTCCGCGTGCTCACGATCGGCGGAAGGTCTTCTGCGTCGTCCGGCGCGCCGCGCAGGTCGGCTGGCTTTTCTTTGAGTTGCTTCAGCGACAGCCCGATGCGACGACGACTTGAATCGACGTCGAGGACCTTCACCTCAATTTGTTGATCAATACTCAACACGTCGGTCACTTTATTGACGCGAGAGTAATCGAGTTCGCTGATATGTATCAGTCCCTCGATGCCCGGCTCCAATTCCACAAAGGCCCCGAAATCCATCGCGCGGGTGACGCGTCCCGTCACTGCTGATCCAACCGAGTAATTGGTGGATGCCAACGTCCAGGGGTCGGCTTTCAGCTGCTTCATGCCCAGGCTGATGCGTTTCTTTTCACGTTCTAGTTTGACGACCTGGACCTGGACTTCCTGGCCTTCGCTGAGCACGTCGGATGGATGATTCAGTCGCGTCCAACTGATTTCGCCGATGTGAAGGAATCCATCGACACCGCCGATATCGATAAACGCCCCATAGGACTTGAGCGTTTTGACTTTCCCGTCAAACGTTTGTCCTTCCGCCAGCGTTTTCCACAACTCTTTTTCTGCCTCGTTGCGTGCGATTTCGAGAAAGGCACGACGGCTGACAACGAGATTGCGTTTCTTGGGGTTGGCTTCGGTGATGACGGCTGTGAGTTTTTGCCCGATGTAAACTTCCATGTCGCCCACGTAGTTCAGGTCAATCTGGCTCGCCGGCATGAAGCCTCGCAGACTGCTGACCGTGACCTCCAAGCCACCCTTATTGGTCTTGGTGACCATGCAGTCGACCACTTGTCCTTTGGCAACCGCATCCCAGTTTCCGCCAACGCTGCGCCGGCCTTGTGGCAGGCTGAGAATGACCAAACCTTCCGCTTCGTCGATCCGTTCGATGACCAGGTCGAATTCATCGCCGACGGCGGGCGGTTTGTTTGTCAGAAATTGTCGTGCAGAAACAACGCCTGGAGCGCGCCCCTCGATGTCGAAGAAGACGTTGTCTCCATGCAATGATTGCACCTTCCCCTTAATTCGCGTTCCCGGTCCCGGCTCTTCGCCTGCTTCTTCCGAGTCGTCGGCCGCTTGTTGTGCCTCGATTTCAGCGGCAGCGGTCGCGGCGACTGTCTCATCCGCCGAGACGGCTGCTTCGATTTCTGCTTCGAGGTCGGCATCCAGTTCCACATCGCGCGAGGGGGGAAGATCAACCGGCGCGGGAGCCGGTGCCGCTGCTTCCGGTTCGGCCTCAGCTTCCGGTTCGGCAGCCGCTTCTGTCGTTGAGTCTTGAGTTGCTACAATCGGCCCATCTGCTTTCACGGCCGGTGTGGATGTGGCTGAACTCATCGCCGGAACCGCCTTGGCCGTTTCCACATTCACTGTGGGATTGAGTCGCCGACGCGGCGCGGCGGCCGCTTCCGGCGGAGCCGGATCGCTTGCAGGGGCGACAGCGGTCTCGGTCGGTGCCGATTCGGCTTGCGGGGCCGCCGACTCAGCGACGGCTTCCGTTGGTGCCGTTTCGCTTTCAGCGACCGCCGGTGCGGCTTCACTGTCCGGCGAAGGTTGCGGCTCTTGCGAAGCGGCCTCTAGCGACGGCGTCCCACCGGCAACTTCAGGCGTCGAAACCGGAGTCGCCGACTCCGTCGCGCCCTGAGGGGTTTCGTCTTCGCAAGTTTTAACACTGTCCGACAGCGGGGTATCCGAACTCATCGCCAACCTATCCTGATCAACTCGACATTAATGCGAAACGATAACTTTCGTACCATACTCCAACAGCGCAGAAAACTCCACCATGCGGAATTCTGCAGGCATCGAACCGGCGTGTTCAGAGCGTCTGAGTGACTGAAAACGCGGCACGGCTGTCAATCGGCCGCAGCATCATTGACTGCCGCTTTAACGCAACGCAAACCAATGGCGTCGCTGCGAACGTGATCGGGAACTGCCCACCGCACGCTACTTCGCAATTGTTCGTAACGGTCGCGCCATGAGCCGCCGCGAACGATTCGCTGTACATATTGTTTTTTAACATCCCAACCTTCGCCGTTAATCGGCGCGTCCTTGTAGTCGCCATGCCAGGCGTCTGCCGTGTATTCCCACAGGTATCCGTGCATGTCGTACAGGCCCCACGCGTTGGGCTTCAGCGCACCCACCGGTGGATCGTTTCCTGCAGCGTTGCCGGTGTGCCATCCGTACGGAGCCAGCAGCGACGCCTTGTTTCTTGTGTCAGCTTCGGTTGTTGCGGCATCACCAAAACTGTATGTGGTTTTCGTCCCGGCGCGGCAACAGTATTCCCACTCGGCTTCGGTGGGCAGGCGGATTTCCTCATTTGCCTCAATCGTGCCGGCATCCCGCATGAGTTTTGTTGCCGTCGCACAAAAGCGGACGGCATCCTGCCAGCTCACCATTTCGACAGAGTTCCGCGGACCACCCCAAACGCTGGGATTCTTTTCCATCACCGCTTCGTAAAGCTCCTGCGTCACTTCATATTTTGCAATCGAAAAACCGCCGCCGAACGTGACCGTCCGCACGGGCTGTTCCGACTTCGACCACTTGGCCGATCCCATTTGGAAGGACTTGGGGAACGTGCCTTTTCCCGGTGTGATGGAGATGAACTCTGTATCGAACTGTTTGAGCAATTTGCTGCGCGACGGCTTGGACACCGGCTTGTCCTTTTCCTGTCCGTACGCGGTCGTCAGACAGAAGGGCAACGCGACCGCAAGAAGTGTTGTTAAACGGTAAATCGAACTTGGCTTGATGCTTGGCATAATTTCGGTCGCACATTGTGTTGACGAAAGGCGTTGACTGCGCTTTGGAAATGGCAATGTTCAGAATTCGCCGTAATGCAGTAGCGATCCGACTTGTTACCGACAGTCGTAATCTAATTATTTTACGAGATTTGTGTTCCGCTGCAACAATGCCACACCATTGGGAGAACTCAGAACGGAAACTTGTGTCGAAGGAAGATTCCACGGGGCGCAGCCCGTGGGCTTTGGAACGCGGATTTCGCTAACCGTTGCGGCGGCGACTTGACAGGTCACAACGCTCCACGAGAATACGGTTCACCGACGAAATGCATTGTCTGTTTGTTCCGCGAGTAATGACATGACTGACGGGAACCCGGAGTTTGTTCGCAGCGGCGAGATGTTGTCGCGCGGGCGCAGCCGCTTGCTGATTGTTGATGTGCAGGACAAGCTGTTGCCGCACATTCCGGTGGCCGAGCGACTCATCGAGAATTGCGGCAAGTTGATGAGAGCCGCGGCGATTCTCAACGTTTCAACATATGGAACGGAGCAATACCCGAAGGGGCTGGGCGAGACGACAGCCTTATTAAAGGGTTTACACGACGATTGGCTGGAGAAACTGCGGTTCAGTTCGGCCGAAGTTTTGAATTGGGGATTCGCCGCCGAGGCGACAGACGACCGCGATCAGGTTGTTGTCGCCGGCATCGAATCACACGTCTGCGTGCAGCAAACGGTACTCGATTTGATTGCGCACGGGTTCCGGGTTTTCGTTCCAGCCGACGCTATCGCCAGCCGGAACAAGACCGACTGGAAGTTTGCCGTTCGTCGGCTGTCCGACAGCGGGGCAGTAGTCACCACCACGGAATCGGTGCTGTTCGAGTGGTGCGAGACCGCCGCCGCGTCAGAGTTCAAGGAAATCAGCCGACTCGTAACCGGCCGATAATGTCGTCCGCCAAAGTCGCACGATTGAATTTAGCCGACCCGCTTGCGGGGCGTGCCGACTGGGCAACCATTCGGCCCACGCGGGGCAAGCCCCGCGGCTAAATGTGGCAGCGACCGGCTACTGTTTCGCGTGCTGTTTGAGGAATTTGCGGAACTCCGCATTCTTCACCTGTGCCGCGTCATCAAAGCGAATCTTGACGACTTCCTTGCCGTTCTTGTCGCTTGTAATTTCGCGATCGCTGCCCAAGCCGGCGATACGCCCGAGCGCATATCGGCCCGGTTCGGCATACAGCGACAGATCGACACCGCCGCGGCGCTTGGTGTGCACTGTTGCGATTGGGATATTTTTGGCTTGAGCCGTCCGGCCGGACGCGGCCGGCGGGCTTTGCGCGTTGTTCAGACGGAAATAGACAACCTGCTTGTTGCCGTAATCGGTGTCGGCGTTGGGCAATGCCGATTCGAGTGTGTCGAACAGCTTTTCCAATAGATCGGCATCCCACGGCACGCGTCTGTTGCTGGGGAAACCTTTCCGCGAAACATGCCACTTCCGGCCGAGCATCTTCCACGGCGTCAGATCGGCCGGGTTCAATTTTGCCATGTGGATCTGTCCCAGATATGAATCGCACGCCTCCTTCAGGAACTTAGAAAACTCGGGCGTGTCGATCTCCTGCAACCAATGAACCGTGATGCTGACTTCCTGCCATGGACCTTTCAGGTTCTTGGCTTTGACACGCGCTCCGCGTCCATAAACGGGTAGCTCGTCGAGATCGTCGAGCGGTTTCAAATCGAATCGCTGCCGCAGTTCTTCCTGCCGGAACGTGTTGCGGCGGACGCGAAACTTGAGCGTCAACAGCCATTCATCGCCGGTCAATGCGTGCAGAAACCAGGTGGAACCGGCCGCACCGCCGCGACCGGTCTCGCCGGCGACTTCAACAACGCTGCGTTCACTCCAGTTGACCGCGCTCAGATCATCGACGTTTTCCAGCCGGTCGATGACCAGTTCGAGCGCCGTTCCTTCCCAATTGCATGGGCTGCCGTTGTGTGCGACGCGATCAGCGGTGTGCCAACGGCGACCATCGGCTTGCCACGGCATCTTCGCGCCCCGACCCACCTGTCGCAGATCGATGTCGTCTTTGCGTTTTCGGCCGGCTTCGTCGGCATCGAAGAGTTCTCGTTCCTTACGGCCGCTTGATGTGAGAACCGGTGCCAGCATTTCGCCGGTGTGTGAACGTAACGACTGGGCGAGCGGGGGGTGTAAACCCCCTGATTCTTTCGATCGCGCTGCCAGATCAGGGGGCTTACGCCCCCCGCTCGCCTTTTTCCATTGTTGAGCATGTTCGACGATTTGCTCGGGGGTGCCGGCGGCGACGATTGAGCCGCCTTCGTCGCCGGCTTCCGGGCCGATATCGATGATCCAGTCGGCCGTCTTGATTACGTCGAGATTGTGTTCGATAACGACGACCGTGCTTCCGAGTTCCACCAAACTGTTAAGAACTTTGAGCAGTTTGTCGATGTCGTCGAAGTGCAGGCCTGTGGTCGGTTCATCGAGCAGATACAGCGTGCGGCCCGTGTTGGGCCGTGCGAGTTCCGCCGCCAGTTTGACCCGCTGCGCCTCGCCGCCCGATAACGTCGGCGCGGATTGTCCCAGCGTGAGATAATCCAAACCGATGGCACACAGTGTTGCCAGATATCGGCGTATCTTGGGAATGTTTTCGAAGAGCTTGTGGGCCTCGCCGATCGACATCTCCAACACGTCGGCAATCGATTTGCCTCGGTAGCGAACTGCCAGCGTCTCGGTGTTGTACCGTTTTCCACGGCAGGTTTCGCATTCGACCCACACATCGGGCAGGAAGTGCATCTCGATGCAGCGTTGGCCGTTGCCTTCACAATCATCACAACGCCCACCCGACCGATTGAAGCTGAACCGCACCGGCCGATAGCCGCGAACTTTTGCCTCGGGAAGCCGCGTGAACAGATCGCGAATGTGATCGAAGACGCCGGTGTATGTTGCGGGGTTCGACGCGGGCGTGCTGCCGAGCGGTTGTTGATCGACGACGATGACCTTATTAATCTTCTCGATGCCGCGCAGTTCCACGAACGGACCGGGTGTTTCGTTGGCGCGGTGTAGCCGTTTGGCGATGACACGTGCGAGCGTGTCTTCGATGAGCGAACTCTTTCCGGAACCGGAAACGCCGGTGATGCAGGTGAACGTTCCCAGCGGGATTTTCAGATCGACGTCGCGAAGGTTGTTTTGCCGCGCGCCGAGGAGTTCGAGCCAACCGCCGCCGGGTGGGTTGTTGGGTATCGATTCATCGTTCTCATCAGGGGGTTTACACCCCCCGCTCGCCGTTTCGATTTCCATGCGGCGGGTGGTGGGAACGGGGATTTCTCGTTTGTCGGCGAGGTATTGACCGGTGAGTGACTGTTTTTTCTTCTGTAACTGCTTTGGTGTTCCCTGACCGACGAGCGTGCCGCCGAACCGTCCGGCACCCGGACCGAAGTCGAACAGCCGGTCGGCCGCGTTGAGTACTTCGCGATCGTGCTCGACCAGCACCAGTGTATTGCCCAAATCGCGGAGCTTGGTCAGTGCCGACAACAAGCGACCGTTGTCACGCGGATGCAGGCCAATGGTCGGTTCGTCCAACACATACAGCACGCCGGTCAGTGCACGCCCGATTTGCCCTGCTAATCGGATGCGCTGGCTTTCGCCACCCGAAAGGCTCGGCAGCGTCCGTGACAGCGACAGATAATGTAAACCGACATCGACCAGAAACGACAAACGGCTGGTTGCTTCATCGAGCAAATCGCCGGCCACTTTACGATCGTCGCCCTTCAGTCGTATCGATTTGAGAAACACCAACGCGTCATCGAGCGGGAGATCGCAAACCTGGGCCAGCGTTTTGCCGCGAAAGCGAACTGCGCCGGCATCGTCACGCAGCCGACTGCCGTCGCAGGTTGAACAGGCCGTCTCGCCGACGAGTTCATACAACTGCCGACGATGCACGTACGACACCCGCGATGCTTCATCGATGGCGGGGTACAAGCCCTTGTATTGAAACGACATTCGATGCACAGACTGCGGGATGACTTTTCGATTCTTCGCCTTCTTGTCTCTCGACTCTCGGCTCTCGACGCTCGACTTCAACTTGATCCATCGTTCCCCGGTACCGTAGAGGACCATGCGGCGGTGGACCGAGTCGAGTTGATTGAACGGGACGTCGAGCGGAATACCGAATTGGTCGGCCATGCTGTGCAGCATTCGGCGAAACAGTGGGCTATCGGCCACGCTGGGCCAGGCGGCGACGGCATCGTTCAGCAAAGTGGCCCGCTCGTGAGAAATGAGAGACGAGAGGTTCGTGCCGTACTCAATACCCAATCCTTCACACGACTCGCACCAGCCAAGCGGACTGTTGAACGAGAAGTGGTTGGGGGTCAGTTCCTCAAAGCTGCGGTGACACTGTCGACAGGAGAAGTGCAAACTGTAGGGATCAACTTGCCACTCGTCTTCGGGACGCGAATCGTCGCAGTGGGCGACGAACATTACGCCGTGACCCAGAGTGAGTGCGGCTTCAACCGAATCGGCGATTCGCGAGCGCGAGCGACGGTTGACGGTGATTCGATCGATCACCACTTCCACATTGTGCTTGCGACGGCGATCCATTTGAGGCACGTCTTCCAGCCGACAAATGATGCCGTTAACCCGCACGCGCAAAAAACCGTCGGCTTTCAGTCGTTCCCACAACCGCTCGTACTTCTGGCCGACTTCCACTTCCTGCGGCGCGAGCAGCACGAGTTTTGTACCCGCCGCCAGCGCGAGAATGTTGTCGATCACCTGATCGGTCGTCTGCGTTTCAATCGGAATGTGACAGTCGGGGCAATACCGCTTGCCGAGTCTGGCGAAGAGAATCCGCAGGTAGTCGTAGATTTCGGTGACGGTGCCGACGGTCGAGCGGGGCGTGGTGTTGGTGGTCTTTTGTTCGATGGCGATGGCCGGCGAGAGGCCGTGAATGTGTTCGACACGCGGTTTGGGCATCTGGCCGAGAAACTGCCGCGCGTAGGCCGACAGTGATTCGACGTACCGCCGTTGTCCCTCGGCATACAGCGTGTCCATTGCCAGCGAGCTTTTTCCGCTGCCGCTCGGACCACAGAAGACGCTCATTTTGTCGCGGGGAATGTTGACGTCGATTTGCTGCAGGTTGTGCTGTGCGGCACCGCGAACAACAATGTCGCGCGTGCTGGATTGGCGAGCGGGGGGCGTAAGCCCCCTGATTGTTCCACCATTCGAGCGTGTACGGTCGCGCGACGGATCAGGGGGTTTAAACCCCCCGCTCGCCCCGAACAGTGGCGCGAGGGCGCGACCGGTGTACGAATCGGGATTCGCGGCGATTTCTTCCGGCGGTCCGGCGGCGACAATCTGACCACCGCCCGCGCCCCCTTCGGGACCAAGATCGATCACCCAGTCGGCCGTCTTGATGACATCCAAATTGTGTTCCACAACCAGCACCGTGTTGCCGTCTTCGACGAAGCCATGCAGAACCTCCAGCAGCTTGCTGATGTCGGCGAAGTGCAGGCCAGTGGTTGGCTCATCGAGAATGTAAATCGTCTTGCCGGTCGATCGTTTGCCCAACTCGCGGGCGAGCTTGATCCGCTGCGCTTCACCGCCGGAAAGTGTCGGCGATGGCTGCCCGAGTTTGATGTAATCAAGCCCGACATCATGCAGCGCCTTCACCAGTTTCTGAATCTTGGGGACGTTGCCAAAATGTTCGAGCGCTTCCTGCACGTCCATTTCCAGCACGTCGGCGATGCTGGCTTTCTTATATTTCACTTCCAGCGTCTCGCGGCTGAAACGATGGCCCGCGCAGACGGGACACGTCACCCAGATGTCGGCCAGAAAGTCCATTTCCAGCTTGTTCGATCCATATCCTTCACACGCTTCGCAACGGCCGCCATCGACATTGAAACTGAATCGGCCCGGTTTGTAGCCGCGAATCTTCGATTCGGGCAGCATGGTGAACAGATTGCGGATCTGATCGAACACCTTCACATACGTCGCCGGGTTCGAGCGCGGCGTGCGGCCGATGGGCGATTGATTGATGTCGATCGCCTTGTCGAGGTGATGCAGCCCGTTCACACGTTTGTGTTGGCCGGGCGAACCTTTCCCGCCGTTCAAATCGCGGTTGAGAACGGGCCAGAGAATATCATTGACGAGTGAACTCTTGCCCGAACCACTGACTCCGGTCACGCAGATGAATTGTGCCAGCGGCAGCGTGACGTCGATGTTCTTGAGGTTGTTGCGACGCGCGCCGACAACCTTCAGTTTCTGCTTCCCCGACTTGCGGCGTTCAGTGGGAATCGGGATCGACAGTTTGCCCGACAAATACGCGCCGGTGATGCTCCGTTTGTGTTTCAGGACTTTGTTCAGCGAGCCTTCGACGACCACCTCGCCGCCACGGATACCGGGACCGGGGCCGAAATCGACGATGTGATCGGCTGCCCGCATTGTCTCTTCGTCGTGTTCGACGACGATGACCGTGTTCCCCTGATCGCGCAGATCGCAGAGACTGTCGAGCAGCATCTGGTTGTCGCGGGAATGCAGACCGATCGACGGTTCGTCGAGAATGTAGACGACGCCAACCAACCCGCAACCGATTTGTCCGGCCAACCGAATCCGCTGGCTTTCGCCGCCCGACAGCGTTGGGGCCGAGCGGTCGAGCGAGAGATAATCAAGCCCGCATCGCAACAGGAACCCAAGCCGCCCACGGATTTCCTTAATCGCTTCGCCGGCGATGAATTGCCCGGTGTCGTCCAATTCAAGGCGTTCGAGAAACACCGCAGCATCGGAAATCGGCAACGCGCAAAACTCGGGCAGGTTCAGTTCGGTGAGCGGGGGGTGTAAACCCCCGGATGCGTTCGAGCACTTCGACGTCTTCGATTTGTCTGGAATATCAGGGGGTTTACACCCCCCGCTCGCCTGGGACAACGATGCCGACGCAAGACGCACGTTGCGTGCCTGTGCGTTTAATCGCGCGCCGCCGCAACTCGCACAGGTTGCGAATTCCATGTACTTTTCGAGTTGTCGGCGGCGCATGGGACTGCCGGTCTTGCGGTAGTCGTCGAGCAGATCGGGAATGACGCCGTTCCAATTTCCCCCGTGCTTCCAGATGCCGCCGGAATATCCCCAACTGAAGGTGATATGCCGGTCATCCATGCCGTAAAGAAACAGCTGTTGTGCCTCGTCGGAGAGATCGTGCCAAGGCGTCTTGAGCAGCGAACCGGATGGCAGATCGAGATCGTCTTCGATGGCGTCGGCGGCCGCCTGTAGAATGTGCCGCCGCCAGCGCCCGATCTTGCGGACCGGGCCGAGCAGTTCGATCGCGCCTTTTTGGATCGTCTTTTTCGGATCGGGAATGAGCCGATCGACGACGAATGTGTGCATCATCCCCAGGCCGGTGCAGTCGAGGCACATGCCTTGCGGGCTGTTGAAACTGAACAGTTGCGGGCTGGGCGTTTCATAACTGATACCGCAATCGGTGCAGGCGTAATGGGAACTATAGAGGCGGTCAGATGATTGACGATTGTCGATTGACGATTGACGATTGTCGTCGTTCTCTTGCGGGACGATGCCCTCCGGGGTGACGAAGAGTGTGCCGCCGGAGAGTTTCAGGGCGGCTTCGACGGCCTCGGCCAGACGGGAGCGGTTTGATTTGCCGGCGATGAGGCGATCGACGACGACCTCGATGTTGTGCCGCATCTGGCGGTCAAGCTGCAGTTTGTCGGTGAGTTCGACGACGTCGCCATCGACTCGGGCACGGAGGAATCCCTGTTTCAGCAAGTCATCGAACAGGTCGCGATATTCCCCCTTTTGTCCCTGCACGACCGGGGCCAGAATTTGAAACCGCGTTTTTTCCGGCAGGCGGGCGATGCCTTCAATGATCTGATCGGACGACTGGGCGGCGATGGGTTTCTTGCATCGTTCGCATTGGCCCTGTCCCACCCGGGCGAAGAGCACGCGCAGGTAGTCGTAGATTTCGGTGATGGTGCCGACGGTGCTGCGCGGATTGCGGCCGCGCATTTTCTGCTGAATTGAGATCGACGGTGCCAACCCGGTGACCGCATCGACATCGGGTTTGGGCATCTGGCCCAGAAACTGCCGCGCGAAACTCGACAACGATTCGACGTACCGCCGTTGCCCCTCGGCATACAGCGTGTCGAATGCCAGCGAACTCTTGCCCGACCCGCTGACGCCGGTCATGCAAATGAGTTTGTTGCGGGGCAACCGCAGGCTGACGTCGCGCAGGTTATGCTCGCGTGCTCCGCGAATCACAATATCGGATTGAGCCATCGGGCGTATTGATCTTGGTTATTTGTACCGGAGGGAGGCGAATACTGAGTATAAAGATCGATGAGACGCCGACAACTGAACGGCGCAATTCCCGCTTGCGAAGAGTCGCGCAAAGAAACCCGGTTTTTTCAAAAAACCGGGTTTCTGGCGGGAGTTCACATACGCAACTACGGCTTGCGCCGCAGCGGCCGACCCGGTCGTGCGCCCGTGTGCTTGCCCGATTCGAGTACGACTTGGCCGTTGACGATGACGTACCGAATTCCGTTGGGATAGTGGAACGGCTCTGTGTATGTCGCCTTGTCGATAATTCGCTCGGCATCGAACACGGTCACGTCGGCGAATTGGCCCGCCCGTAACACTCCGCGATCGTGCAGGCCGATTTTGGCCGCGTTCAGCGAAGTCATCTTGCGGACGGCATCTTCGAGCGTGAGCAGCTTCGATTCGCGCACATAAACGCCCAATACGCGGGGAAACGTGCCGAAGTTTCGTGGATGCGGGTTGCCTCGCCGCAGACGGCCCTCAATCGCGTAAGCCGAACCGTCAGAGCCGACCGAGCACCACGGTTGGCTGAGCGCGAGGTTCATATCTTTTTCGGTGTGGTGCGCGTAGACGGTGCCGATCGAGCCGTTTTGTTCGATCAGGAAATCGAAAAGTTCTTCCAGCAGGTCGGCATCCTTGCGGCCCTTGGTGCGAATCTTCATCACCCGGTCCATCGTCAGCCCGCGGAAGCTGTTGTTGGCGCTGATCAGCATGCGGCTCCAATCGCCGCCGACTGCCGTGTAATGGTTGTACCAGCCGGGCAGGCCGCCGATGACGTCGCGTTTGATTTTCTTGCGGATCTCTTTGTCTTTGAGGCGTTCGAGCAGTTTCTGTTTTCCGCCTTCGTGTGCCCACGGCGGGATAATGCTGACCAGATTATTGTTGCCACGGGTGTAGGGGTAAACGTTGGCTTGCACGTTGACGCCCCGTTTGCGTGCCGCCTCGATGAGTGCGATCACTTCGTTCATGCGGCCCCAGTATTGTTGGTCGGCGATTTTGAGGTGAATGATGTCAACCGGCACGCCGGCCCGCTCGCCGATTTCAATGGCCTCTTTCACCGACTTGAAGACTGCCGTGCCTTCGTTGCGAATGTGCGTCGAGTAAATGCCGCCGTGCCGTTTGACGATTTTGCAGAATTCGACGAGATCATCGGTCGTTGCCAACGAGCCGGGGGGCATCATCACCTGGCTGGAGAGTCCCAACGCACCGTCGGTCATCGCTTCGTCGACCAGTTCTTTCATTCGCTCGATGTCGGCCGACGTCGGTCGATCGAACGAATTGCCCATCACACAACGCCAAATGGTGCCGTTGCCCACGTAGGACGCGACGTTTGTTGACGTCCCGGCTTTTTCAATCGTCTCGAAGTAGCCGCCAAGTGTGGTCCACGAAACGGTTTGGCCGGCGACATCGGCTTTGCGCGGTGCCAACTTTCCCTGATTCGGTCCGGCCGAACCGCCTTCGCCGAGAATCTCCGTCGTCACGCCCTGCCGAATCTTGCTTTGCGCGTTGCCGTCTTCCAGCAGCAAATAGTCGGAGTGCGAGTGGATGTCGATGAATCCGGGCGCGATCACCAGTCCGGATGCATCGATTTCACGCTTCGTCGAACCCGGCAGACTGCGGCCAACGGCGACGACTCGATCACCCCGAATACCGACGTCGCCCACAAACCACGGATTCCCCGTGCCATCGACCACGCGACCGTTTCGGATGACGAGGTCGTAACTCTCTTCAGCCGAAACCGGTGCGAGAATTCCAAGGACAACAGCGAAAGCAACACAAATCGACGCTTGCATAAGTTTCTCCAGAATTGAGGACACTCCCCCCATTTTTACAACACCGACAAGTCGCCGCAACGCGCAGGTTCATTTAGCCGCGGGGCTTGCCCCGTGTGGACTGGGTATCTGTGTCTGCGTCACGCCCCGCAAGCGGGGCGGCTAAATGGTGTGTGGTCGTGGTACGAGATCGATCAACTGGTTCCTAGATTCCGTAGTCCGGCACCGCTATTATGGCGACTCGATTGAAATAGCGTTGTCGCGTATTGAATGAGGACACGCAGGGAATCTCATGAAGATCCACGAATATCAGGCAAAACAGTTGCTAAGCGAGGCCGGTGTCCCGGTGCCGCGCGGCATTGTCGTTAAGTCGGCAGACGAGGCGGCAAAAGCGTTTGAAGAACTCGGCGGCGCCATTGCCGTCGTCAAAACACAAATTCACGCTGGCGGTCGCGGCAAAGGGCGATTCAAGGAACATCCCGATCAACCCGGCGTGGTATTGGTGAAATCGGCCGACGAGGCACGCGAGAATGCGTCCCGCATGCTAGGCAACACGCTCGTCACCATTCAAACCGGCGACGAGGGCAAAGTTGTCAACACGCTGCTGATCGAAGAAGGCGTGGACATTCAGGACGAATTGTATCTGGGTATTGTCGTCGATCGTGAATCGGGCGGCCCCGTGCTGATGGCATCCTCGGAAGGGGGCATGGCGATCGAGGAAGTGGCGGCCGAAACGCCCGAAAAGATTTTCCACGAACCGATTGACGGCGGTTATGGACTGCATCCGTTCCAGGCGACTAAACTCGCCTTTCGCTTGGGGATGGAAGGAAAGGCGGTTCGCAACGCGGCACGTTTTCTGCCGCAACTTTGCCGATTCTTCCTCGACAACGATTGCAGCCTTGCGGAGGTCAACCCGCTGGTGGTCACCGGCGACGGCACCTTAATTGCGCTCGATGCGAAGGTCTCGTTCGACGACAACGCGATGTTCCGCCACAAGAATTTCGCGGAACTGCGGGATCTATCGGAAGAAGACGAAGCGGAAGTGAAGGCCGCCGATACCGGGCTGAGTTACGTCAACCTCGACGGCAACATTGGCTGTCTGGTGAACGGTGCCGGGCTGGCGATGAGTACGATGGATCTTATCAAACTGCACGGCGGCGAACCGGCGAACTTCCTCGACGTTGGGGGGGGAGCCAACGCCGAGCAGGTGACCGAAGCATTCCGCATCATCCTTTCGGACGACAACGTGAAAGCAGTGCTAGTCAACATTTTCGGCGGCATTATGAAGTGCGACACGATTGTCGAAGCGCTGTTAACCGCCTACGACAAGATCGGCTTCAGCGTGCCGTTGGTGGTGCGTCTGGAAGGCACCAACGTCGAACTGGCTCGTAAAATGCTGAACGAAAGCGGTAAAGACATCATCACTGCAGCCGATTTGACCGACGCGGCGAAAAAAGTGGTCGGAACGCTGGCACAGTAGATAACTTAAGACCCCTCTCCCCCCGGGGGAGAGGGGTTTGAACACACTCTGCGGAACGGCGGCGGTAACTCTAGAAACGAACGACAGGTCTATGAGCATTCTCGTTAACAAAGACACCCGCGTCATCTGCCAGGGCATTACCGGTTCGGTCGGTTTGTTTCACAGCCAGAAGTGCCGGGAGTATGCCGAGGAATGTCAGCCCGGTGTCAACGTATTCGTTGGCGGCGTGACGCCCGGCAAAGGTGGGACGGAAGTCGATGGCTTCCCCGTGTTCAACACGGTTGAGGAATCGATAGCTGCGACCGGCGCGAATACGTCGATGATCTTCGTGCCGCCGCCGTTTTGTGCCGACGCTATTATGGAAGCGGCCGATGCCGGCATTGAGTTAATTGTGGCGATTACCGAAGGCGTTCCGGTACTCGACATGGTCCGCGTCGAACGATATCTCGCCGGCAAACCGGTGCGGTTGGTCGGACCGAATTGCCCCGGCGTGATTACGCCGGGCGTGGCCAAGATCGGCATTATGCCCGGCTACATTCACAATCCCGGCACCATCGGCGTCATCAGCAAGAGCGGCACCCTTACCTACGAAGCGGTCTGGCAGTTGGGCAACGTTGGCATGGGGCAATCGACGGCCATCGGCATCGGCGGCGATCCGATCATCGGCACCAACTTCATCGACCTGCTGGAATTGTACGAGAACGATCCCGGCACCGAGGCGATGTTGGTCATCGGCGAGATCGGCGGGAATGCCGAACAGCAGGCGGCTGAATACATCAAAGAACGCGTCACCAAGCCGGTCGCCGGTTTCATTGCCGGAGTGACGGCCCCGCCCGGCAAACGCATGGGACATGCCGGCGCAATCATTTCCGGCGGTAGCGGCACGGCGGCCGAGAAGATTGCAGCACTGGAAGCAGCCGGAGTTGCCGTAGCCGAAAGCCCCGCCGACATGGGAACCGCCGTGCAACGCGCAATGGCGAAGTAACCTGGCGTGGCGGTGCTTTAAGGGAAATTCGTAGTGACCACCTTCACGCGGTCCGAGCGCGCAGCACACGCCATTCACCGAATTGGTACCAACCGCGCGATCGAAACCGGATGAATCCGGTCACTACGAACCCTCACTGCACCAAGTCGGGCGAGAATCCCGCCGTCTCGATGCTTCAGGTCATATTGACGTGGATGAATCGTAATCGATAATGGACTCTGGCCGTTCGTACTATAAACGCGTCTTGGAGCGAACCCGATGTCTACCGTCGAATCAACATCGAGAGTCCTTGAGGAGATTGCCGATCTGTTTGCATCGGCTCCAACTCGCGAAGAGATTCTCGCATTTCGACCATCCGACATTGTGCAGGAACGAGCGCGAGACCTGTTGGACCAATCAGCCGCTGGCCGTCTCTCCGTGGAAGACGAAAGTGATCTGGAGCAGTTTCATATTGCGGAGACACTCATGCGACTTGTGAAAGCGAGATTGCGATCGAAGCCGGTGCAATGAGCGTACGTGTTCCTGCAAAACTGCGCAGGCAAGCTGAGCAGCGAGCCGAAGGACGCTGCGAGTATTGTTTGTTCCACCAGGAAGACACGTTTCTCGCTCACGAGCCAGATCACGTCGTTGCGAACCAGCATGGTGGTGCGACAGAAGAGAGCAATCTCGCTTGGGCGTGCTTTGAATGCAATCGATTCCAGGGTAGTAACCTATCGTCCATTGACAGCACGACGGGGAACATCGAGCGGCTGTTCAACCCAAGGGCTGATTCCTGGGGCGAACACTTCCAGCTCGAAGAGGCTCGAATTGTTCCGCGCACATCCATTGGACGAGCAACGGAATTCCTGTTGCGATTCAACGCGCCGGATAACATTGAACTTCGCTGCCTACTGATCGAGGCAGGCCGGTTTCAACGGTGATTTCAAGATTCTGGTCGTCAATTACTTCTCGTCGTCGGCGCAGACCCAGCCGCCGAGGGTGGCTTCGTAGTCGATGAGTTCTTCTGGCTTGAAGTAGATGCTGATTTCTTTCGCGGCCGCTTCGGGGCCGTCGCTGCCGTGCATCAGATTGTATTGCCGGCTGATTCCGTAATCGCCGCGAATGGTGCCGGGAGGGGCTTCGGCGCCGTTGGTCGAGCCCATCATGCCACGCACGACGGAAATCGCGCTCGGACCTTCTGCACAAATTGCGATGACCGGGGCCGACGTGATGAACTTCTCCAAACCGGGATAGAACGGTTTTTCGATATGCTCAGCATAATGCTGCTTCGCCAGTTCCGGCGTGATCTGCATCAGTTTCAGGCCGACGAGCTTGAGGCTCTTGTCTTCCAGCCGTGCAATGAGTTTTCCGACGAGGCGGCGCTGCATGCCATCGGGTTTGATGAGGATTAGGGTGCGTTGTGTTGCCATGGGATTGTTTCCTGTTTGGTGGATTGTGTGCGGGTGGTGGATCGGTCCCACGGGACGCGGCCCGTGGGCTTTGCGCTTATGTGGTTGTTGATTTATTTGGTCATGGAGTCGTAGAACTGGCGGAATAAATAGTGGCTGTCGTGCGGGCCGGCGGCGGCTTCGGGGTGGTATTGCACACCGAAGGCCGGCAGTTCGCGATGCCGCAAGCCTTCGACCGTGCGATCGTTGAGGTTGATGTGAGTCACTTCGACGTTCGCCGGTAGCGATTCCTCTTCGATCGCAAACCCGTGGTTTTGGGCCGTAATTTCCACGCCGCCAGTCGCCTCGTTCAGCACGGGTTGATTCGCGCCGCGATGTCCGAATTTCAGTTTGAAAATTTCGCCGCCGAGCGCCAACCCCAGCAGTTGTTGCCCGAGGCAAATGCCGAAGACCGGCTTCAGCTCAACTAATTCGCGAATCGTCTCGATAGCATGCGTTAACGGACGGGGGTCGCCCGGCCCGTTGGCGAGAAAAACGCCGTCCGGTTTCTCGGCCAGAATTTCCTCGGCATTGGCTGTTCCCGGCACGATTGTGACCCGGCAACCAATTTGTGTGAGATGCCGCGGGATGTTCCACTTCATTCCGTAGTCGATGGCAACGACATGCGGCTGCCCGTTGCCGGTTGCCGTTTCTGCAGTGGCGGATTCGTAGGAACTGCCGAACGGCGTTGCCAATTCAGTCAGTCCTTCGGTCCAGGTGGAGGATTTTTCCGGCACGACTTCCTTGACGAGGTCTTGCCCGACGAGTGCGGGGCTATTTTGTGCCTTTTCGACCAGCGACTTATCGTCGAGATCGGTCGTCGAAATCACGCCCGTCATTGCGCCGTGAATTCGGATGCGGCGAACCAGCGCTCGCGTATCGATACCTTCGAGACCGATTATTCCCGCTTCACGCAGATATTGATCGAGCGGCATCGTCGAGCGAAAATTGCTGGGTGTTCGGCAGAGTTCGCGGCAGATGAACCCGCGCAGAGACAGGCTCCCGCTTTCGACATCTTCCGGATTCACACCGTAATTGCCGATGAGCGGGTAGGTCATCGTCACAATCTGCCCACAATAGGACGGATCGGTGAGGATTTCCTGGTAACCGGTCATGCTGGTGTTGAAAACGACTTCGCCGTATGCCTCGCCTTCAGCCCCAAAAGCCGACCCGGAAAAAACGGTGCCGTCACTGAGCGCAAGTTTAGCCGGTCGATTTGTGTGACTTTTTGACATAGGCCGTTTTTAGCAGAGCCGTCGGGCAAAAAAAAGAGACCGCCGAATCTCGGCGGTCTGGGTCTGGAACGATTTATTTAGCCGACCCGCTTGCGGGGCGCGCTGACGGGGCAACCGTTCGACACACGCGGGGCAAGCCCCACGGCTAAATGTACTTGCCGCATGCGGTCATTTAATTCTGCGTCAGCACGTAATCTTCGAAGCGGACTTCGTTGTCCGGATCGCTGATGTTGGAAAACAGTTCTCCAATAATTCGGTGGAAGTGAATCTTCCGCACCGAGTAGAAGTTGTGTTTGCCGTCGCGGCGGGCTTCAATCAAACCGGCGACGCGCAAGAGCGCGAGGTGATGGCTGACTGCCGGCTGGCTTTGTCCCAGTTTGTCACAGAGGGCGGTAACGTGAAGTTCCCCTTCCTGAGCGAGATACAGCAGAACTCGCAGTCGTGTCTCGTCGGAAAGGAGCTTAAATACCTGGACGAGACCCCGCTCCAATTCACCCGGCAGGACCGGAAATGTTTTGGCGTGTTTTTTGGCTTCTGGCTCAACTACGTTTGATGTAATCATATTCCTCGTTTGACTTTTTTCCTGGTCAGACCGTTGCTGATCGGCTCCGTCAACATGTTCGGACCCAGCGTTAATGTCTGACAATTTTCCCAATCCTTTCACAGAAATTGCGGCAAAGCCGCACTTTTCAACTGGAACCGTTCCAATTTCAGAGAGAAACAGCTCCGCACCCTCTCCATGGATGCGATATCAGTAGACCTTCAATCTGTCGCAACATAGTGCGATAATTCGTAAACAACTTGGAACTGGTGCTCAACGTTTCGCATGAAGGCGAAACAAGCAACGGAACTTAGATGTGCAGATAGGCTCGCAGAGATGTGAATTGACAGTGCTGCTCGACGATCGACTGCTGAAATGACATCGCTCGGCGTACGTCTCGCAAGCGCGTCTGCGTCCTATTATTATCGGACCAGAGTGAATCGTCAACAATTTCCATGATAATTTAAACGATTCGCTGACAATAGGCAGTTTTTGATTTGCAAGAGACACACGACACCCGGTGAGATTCTGGCTTGCATCAACTTTTACCAGCCAATGTCGCTCAGGTTGATTGACGGATCTCTAACGCTCAGTTAGAGCCGTGGAGATACTTACTTAGCTCCACCTGTTATCCTGCAACAACGGCTGGTTTTGGGACAGAAATCGAAGTTCCGCCGGTTGATTCAGCGAGTGCAGCCAAGAAAGCCGTGTCTCTGCGAGCCAGCCAATTCGGGGTTTTCACTCGGCTGAGAATTCTCATGTTGCAGAAAACTATTGACCATGCATGAATCATCGTTTGGCAATCTGGATGGGAAACGTGCTGTCGTGACCGGTTCTTCAAGCGGAATTGGCCGCGCCATAGCTTGGGAGCTGGCGTGCGCCGGGGCCGATGTGGTCGTTCACTGCCGCAGTCAGTTGGAGTTGGCAGAGAAACTTGCCGCCCGCATCTGTGGCATCGGCCGCCGTGCGGAAGTCCTCTCTGCCAATCTCGGCCAAGCCGATGAGTCAATCCGGTTCATTGAGGATGCCTGGAATTCTCTGGACGGAGTTGACGTGTGGGTTAACAACGCCGGTGCCGATCTGCTGACCGGTGAGGAATCGAAACTGGAATTCGACGAGAAACTCGCGAAGCTGTTTTCGGTCGATGTCGCCGGCACGATGCGGCTGGCGCGAAACGCCGGTCGTAGAATGGTAGAGGGCAGAGGGGGAGTGATCCTCAACATCGGTTGGGATCAGGCCGACCGTGGAATGTGTGGCGATAGCGGCGAGTTGTTTGCGGCAGCGAAGAATGCCGTGATGGGCTTTACCCGTTCCTTGTCCCTCAGTTTGGCTCCCTCGGTGCGCGTCAACTGCATTGCCCCCGGTTGGATCCAAACCGCCTGGGGAGACACGGCAAGCGATTATTGGCAACAGCGCGTGGTTAGTGAAACTCCGCTTGCCCGTTGGGGGACTCCCGAAGAGGTCGCCAAACTCGCCCGGTTCCTGGCCAGCCCGGATGCCGCGTTCATTACCGGGCAGGTCATCAATGTGAACGGCGGTGCGGTGCGTTAGGACCGTTCGAGAAATTAATGTCGCTCAGAAAGCCGTGATTTGTTAGGAGTGCCATCCAGCAAATTGTTTACGAATGATCCAGGGAGGCCAAGGATGGCTATTGCGGCATTTGAGCGAT
>Ga0114996_10000687_pt1 | contig 47123 bp, 46 predicted proteins | sample ArcticOcean_MG_C_4_FD_87039 | JGI IMG/M metagenome (GOLD analysis project Ga0114996, IMG submission 87039) | Marine microbial communities from western Arctic Ocean - ArcticOcean_MG_CB4_134 | ecosystem: Environmental > Aquatic > Marine > Oceanic | place: Arctic Ocean: Canada Basin | collected... | reverse complement strand
TTTTGGTTGTTTTCTTCGATCGTAGATAGGAAAGCAACTTTAATTTGATGTGGTCATCTATTAGGTCAGTAGGGTTGCTAACCTCAATGCCAGCCTCCTTAAAACTCTCTAATAATTTGTCAGGAGAAATTTTTAATGTTTTAGAAAAATCACTTACATTCATAGTATCAATGTCCTCTACTCAAACCAATGAGCTCTAGCCTCCAATATAACTGTCTCAGCATCAGCTTCTGAAATTTTTAATATTTCAACAATATCATCTGATGCACACTCTGCAAGCTCTTCTCTATTAGTGATAGAGTTTTCCAATAAAACTTCGATCATCTCAGGTTTAACTGAAGTAAGACTACCAAGCTCCATATTAACTTCGTTGGCATTACTCTCAATGGCTTCTGTAATAAGCACATTTCTAGCCCTATCTCTTAGCTCATTAACAATATCATCATCGAATTCCTCGATTGCTTGCAACTCAGTCATTGGAACATAAGCCACTTCATCTATAGTGGTAAAACCCTCTTGCACTAAAATTGCTGAGACATCTTCATCAACATCGAGCTTATTCATCAATGCAACAATAAGGTCTTGAGACTCTTGCTCGCTTTTATTTACTGCATCTTCTTCAGTCATTACATTAAGGGTCCAACCGGTTAAACTACTAGCTAATCTAATATTCTGACCACCTTTACCAATTGCCTGAGAAAGCTTCTCTTCATCTACAGCGATATCCATACCATTTCTCTCTTCATCTACAACAATAGAAAGAACTTCTGCAGGTGACATTGCATTAATAACATACCTAGCAGGATCCTCATCATACATAATAATATCAACCCGCTCCCCAGCCAGCTCATTTGATACTGCTTGCACTCTAGATCCACGCATTCCAACACAAGCTCCTACGGGATCAATCTTATCATCAGTACCAATAACGGCTATCTTTGCTCGCAACCCTGGGTCTCTTGCCGCACCCAGAATATTTATAACGCCTTGATTAATTTCTGGCACTTCTATTTTAAATAGTTCAATTAAGAAATTAGGTGCGATCCTAGAAAAAATTAACTGGGGCCCCCTAACCTCTGACCTAACTTCGAAAAGTAAAGATTTTAACCTCTCATTAGGTCTTATTATCTCATTAGGTATAAGAAATTCTCTCGGAATAAACCCCTCAACGTTAGAGCCTAGATCCATAAAGACACCAGCACGCTCAATGCGTTTAGCAATGCCTGAAAAGAGCTCATCAATACGCGGCTCAAAAAGTTCGCTAATCTCTCTTCTCTCAGCCTCTCTAATCTTTTGGATAATCGCTTGCTTTGCAGCTTGAGCAGCTATTCGACCAAATGCAACTGAGTCGATAGGAAGTAATACATGTTCACCCACTTGAGCAGACGCATTAATATCAAGCGCATCTTCTAGTCTTAGCTCGCGAACCGGATCAGTTAATTCTTCTGAATCATCAGAAAAAACAAACCACTGCTGAAAAGTCTCATAGGTACCAGTCTTTCTATCGATTATTACTCTGATATCCATCTCTTCTTTCTGTTTTCGCTGCGTAGCGGTAGCCAAAGCAAACTCCATAGCTTTAAAAATCACTTCTTTTTCGAGACCCTTCTCATTAGAAACTGACTCAACAACAAATAGTATCTCTTTACTCATAACACGTTCCTGATTACATATTTAAATTGGCATCTATAATTTCTTTGTAATTCACCTCAAAAACTTTAGACTCCATGTTAATTTTTACTACTTCTTCATTAGCATCTATAAGGATACCTTTTAACGTCACTACATCATTATTTGTATTTCTATACTTAATCTTAATTTTAAATGAAATATGACTTATAAAGTGTTGTTTTTTAAGTAATTTCCTTCTTGGTCCCGGCGACGAAACTTCTAAATTATAACTCTGCATATTTGGATTTATAACATCCAATAAAACATCAATCCGCTTACTAACCACTTCACAATCATTGATATCAATGCCTTTAACTGAGTCAATATCGATTCGCAACGTTCCGTTTTTAATGGGATTATACTTGAAATCAATCAATTCATATCCCATAAGACATACTTCTGCTTCTATACTTTCTTTTATCTTTTCTTTATCCATAAATAAAAAAGGACCTTTTAGAAGGTCCTCTTTTGAAGTCACCATTTTTGGCTATTATATAAACATTAGTGCAGTTATGGAAGCTTAAATGCGACTATTGCATCTCCTTCTTTAGTAAAAGTTCTTCTGTTGCCACCTGCAGCCATTACTACATATTGTTCTCCATTCTCCATATATGTCATTGGAACGGCCATTCCAGCATATGGAAGCTCATGAGACCATAACTCTTCACCAGTTTTAACATCTAGAGCACGAAATAATTTATCCATTGACGCACCCATAAATATTAATCCACCAGCAGTCGTTATTGGTCCCCCGATAATACTTGTGCCCCAACCTAAAAATTCAGGAAAGGTAATTCCATAACGTGTAATGCGGCCAAAAGGTTGTTGCCAAGCTATTTGACCACTATCCATATCAATAGCTGTTAATGACCCCCATGGTGGTGGTGTACATGGAACACCTAACGGAGATAAAAACTGTCGGTTGTTAGTTCTGTAATTTGTGCCTGGCATAGGGTCGCCGTTAGGGTCACCCATATTTTCTCCGGGCGTGCCTTCAGCAATAGCATCAGTCTCTCCATCTGTTGGAATTAAATTATGGACTGTTCCAATATTTAACGACTTTACTATTAATAGATTATTAACTGGGTCAAATGCAGCTCCACCCCAGTTTCCTCCTCCAGCAAAACCAGGAAAATGAAGGCTCCCCTGAATACTAGGCGGTGTAAACATACCTTCGTAGCGTAATTCATCAAATCGGTTTTGGCACCAAGCCCTATCAAAAGGCGTGAAGCCATACATATCATCTCGAGTAAGTTCGGTCATTGTAAATGGAACGGGCAACGTTGGTAAAGGTTGTGTTGCAGCTGTCACTTCACCAGGTACATCAGATGCAGGTATTGCCTTATCAATAATTGGGAAAATTGGCTCACCGGTCTCAGTATCAAAAACAAAAAGATAGCCATGCTTTGTTTGCTGAATTGCGACATCTTTAAACTCTCCATTGTGACGAATGGTTACATTAAGCGGATGACCTGGAAGATCGTAATCATAAACGTCATGTTTAACGATCTGGTAGCTCCATACAACCTCACCTGTATCTGAGGATAAAGCAACAGTCGCTGTGCCGTAAGGTATGGGGAATGTTCGTGTCCCACCATAAAAATCTGATGATGGGCTTGTTGTGGGTAAAAAAACTAACTTGCGCTCAACGTCACCACTAATGGTTGACCAAACGTTAGCGGCGCCAACTTCATTAATACGATCCTCGGGTATTGGGTTAAATTCCCAAACTAATTCTCCTGTACGTACATTGAAACCGCGGACAAAGCCATCGCTTGCATTAACGGGGCTATCCTCAACACCCACAGCTGAAATAACTATATCTCCGATAACTAATGGACCAGAGGTTGTATGCCGTGGACCAACACCGTTACCCTCATAGTCCCAATGTGTCACAAAGCCTGGGTGATTATTAACTGCACCAAAATCAGAGCAATATTCTCCTGTATCGGCATTCACTGCATAAAGATTGCCATGGATATCACCCTTAAATACCCGCTTAGGACAGACTGATGTCTCTTGATCAAGATCAGCAGCTTCCCAGTACGCAACTGATCGACACCTAGCCACACGTGAATCTTCTTCAACTAAGCCTGTACTGTAAGGGTCAAACCTCCAGGTCTCTTCACCAGTAACTGGGTCAATAGCAATAATACGATTCATTGGCGAACAATAGTAAAGCATATGATTGGCATGAATGGGAGTTGCTTCAAGCCAAGCAGAATCACCAGAATTATGAACCCAAGCAACCTCAAGATCATCTACATTAGATGGATTAATTTGATTTAATTCTGAGTACTGTCCACCGCCAACTGGACCACCAAAGGTAGGCCAATCAGATCCCGTCTGGGCAAACAAGGAGAAAGATAAAAGCGTAGCAACTAGTAAGAAATAATTTTTTATGTCTATCTCCTTAAAGCATCAGGCGCTTCATCGCCAAAGAATGTATTACACTCGTATTCCATAAGCCTTAAACCCTCTTCAACACGGCGATAAAGTGTCATCTCCATTTCAACAGTTTCAAAAAAAGTGTTAGGGTCGTCAATTGTGACGTGATAATTCATGTGATCTTGATCTATCAATGTATATCGCTCAACGATATGTGCACCTGCGCCATAAAAGTTGCCTGATCGATCAAGCCAATTACCACCAAGGTTAACTACATCAACTACTAATGTATCGCTATCCCATTGGGCTCTAGAGTCACCCATGTACCACTCTATCTCACTAATACCAGGATGCTCGCTATTCAAATAAATATTTCTAATCGAGTGAACATACTCGTAGGTTAATACAATTTGATCCTGCGTTTGCATTATCTCAAAAGGATAAGGCATATAATTAGATCTTGGAACTCCGGTCATGAAGCACTTTCCTTCAGGGTCTAGGGTCTCTCTATTATCATAGTTCACCCTACGTTGGTTTGAAGCTTGTGATCTGTAAGAGAGATCATTGCCGATAACTACACCATAACCCGCAGGAACACCCATCCGCGCCTCATGGTCTTGAATATCATAATTAATCGAATTTGTAGCCTGCCAAATACCTTGAAGATCAGGCTGTCCCCAAAGGTTTTTTGGCGAATCGTATGCTTGTCCATATGATGGAGATACAAGCAATAGGCTGGTAACAACGGTTAAAGAAAATGTATATTTCATATTTAATTCCTATTTACTGTCTACTACCAGCGAAAAGTTGTTGTCCACTTTCAAGAGTTACGTCTTCTGCTCCAATGGTATTAGAGCCATCTCTGGCTGGCAATCCATGAACCACTAGATATGCGCCTACGGGTAAATCATCACGAGTCCATCCGCGACGATACAGTGAATTAGCACCACCAAATTCAACTTGCCATATTTCGATATCACCATTATCAGCTTCGACTTGAACTTGCAGCCAAGCATGTGGATTTTTCCATTCCATGCTAACAACAGTGCCTTCAATCTCGACTTCTTGAGTCATATCAAATTGTAGGGCTATCGAATGATGCGCTATCGCTGATTGAGCAGTAAAAACTACTAGGGTCAATATTATTGTTTTAGCTAGTTTCATCGTGTTGTCTCCTCAAGAACATCAAGCTCATTATTTTCTAATTCCCACGCTGCCGCAAGTCTTCGGGCTTCGTCACCAGAGATTGGTTTATTAATACCATAACCAATATCTCTAAATATTTGATCTGCGAGTGTATTGTCCTCAAAACACGCCTCTTCCCAGACCTCAAAAGTTACATTTCTACTTCTGCGATACGCAAGGGCTATCGTAAAGGGTTGGGTATAAACATTTGGATCATCTACCGTAACCTGCCAGTGGATTGTGTTTAGACCAATCATAGTCAGGCGCTCAGTCATTATTGCTTCATTAGTAAAAAACCTTCCTCTTTGATCAAGCCAAGGCCTTCCGTTCTGATTACGGGTAACAACAACTAGGGTATTACCCTCCCAATTTGCTACTGAATCACCATGCCATAACCTTATACCCTCTCCGATATGATTATCGCGATCAATATCAATCATTCTAAATGCGTGCCCCTCTTCGCCTTGAATAAAGAATTTTCCTGGAGATTGTAGGAACTGATAAGTCCCTGTCATATACATCATGGTAGGCACACCACTTAATTGACAGATAGCATTATGATGAACATAAGCAGGGCGATTATACCTTCTCTTTGCCTCAGCCCAGCCCTGAATTGGAAGCATTCCATCTGGTGTATCGACAATGCCACTTGGTCCACCGCCATCATCAATGGTTACGGGGTGAGCAAGTATGCTCTCGTGAAGTGTAGATCGTCTTCGCCAAACGCCTGACATATCAGGTAAACCATCAATCGTCATGAGAGGCTCATAATTTTTTGCTGCCTCAAGGGCGCACTCGTGAAAAGTCCTATGGTCATCATTTTGGCAGAGAGGATCAACAAACCATGGACGATTTTGGTTAGCGTCATCAACACCTACTGTTTGTGCATTTAAGATAAAAATGCCAGTCAGTGGCAACATCACTATAGCGTAAATTAAAGACAAGATTATATATCTATATTTCATATGCTCCTCGCTTCTATTCAGGTCTAAATAATATTTCTGAGAACGAAATATCACCAGAGTTAAATTGTAAGCCAATATAGCCAGATGTATGGCGGTTATCATTGACATCAGCTGTTAGAACACCGTCAACCCAAACCTGAATATGATCATCGATTGCCGAAATCATTAAAATTGAAGGGGTATCTCCAACTCTAACTTCATTTAAAGGTGCCGCTACTCTTAAAATAGATCCCGTCTTAAAATCTGGGTTCTGATTATCATCAAATATATTTACTTCATAACAAGAATTAGCATCTACGCTATCTGGCTCTTGGCAACGAATAAATACACCGCTATTCGTCATACTAGTAGATACAAAAGCTACTGATAAAGTAAAATTGGTATACGCACCTTTAGATACTAGAAAACCAGGGTCACCATCAACTGCTGACACCACACCTTCTTCGAGGATCCAATTTGCACCACCAATCTCATTAAAGCTCTCTAAGTCATCTCCAGAAAAAAGAACAGCCCATCTTGGCTCCATTAAGAGCGATGCATGGGAGGTGGTCATTGCAGCTTCGCTTGTTGGTAAAGCACTTAGATTGACATTTGATGCACAACCAAAGCTAAGCACTAACAAAGGAATTAGTAAAACAGAAAACAACCTAACCACTATGATAAATGGACCCTAAAGAAATCCATGGTTCTTTGCCATGCTAATGTTGCGGCTTCTTCATCATATCTTGGTGTTGAATTATTATGAAAGCCATGATTTGTTTCATCATAAAAGTAAGCAGTATAATCTTTGCCATTAGCCTTTAACGCCTCTTCATATGCTGGCCAACCAGCATTAATTCTTGGATCATTGCCTGCGTATTGCAATAGCGATGGAGCCTCAATACTAGGCACTTGAGACGCCGGCACTTGGGAGCCATAAAATGGTACTGCAGCATGGCAATTTGAACCTAACTCTACAGCAAGCTGATTTGTCATACCGCCGCCCCAACAGAACCCAGTAACTCCGAGTCTACCAGTAGAGTCTGGGTGGGAGCTTAAATAGTGACAGCCAGCAATCATATCCTGCCTTAACTGTTCAGGGTCAATTTGTCTTTGAAGGACACGACCCCTGTCATCATTTCCTGGATAACCACCAACAGAACTAAGACCATCAGGCGCTAGCGCTACAAAACCTTCCATTGCCGCCCTTCTAGCTACATCCTCAATATGAGGATTCAATCCACGATTTTCATGTATGACAAACACGCCAGGTGCTGGTCTGCTTGCAGGAGTCATGGGTCTAACTAAATAAGCTCGTACTAACCCAGAGCCCCTTGGTGAATTATAGGTGATATATTCAGCGCGAATTCTTGGGTCAGTAAAAGAAACTGTTTGTGCCTCTGCATATCTTGGTAATAGGTATTGAACAACTGAAGCCGAAATACCAAGAGTAATAGCTAGTGAGCTGGCTTTTGAGATAAAATCCCTCCGGCTCATATCACTATGACAATACTCATCATATAGATCAAATAATTCTTGATTAATTTTATCCATTTAATACCCCCTTGTTTAAAGAAAAAAATTGGTAGCGGGGGTAGGATTTGAACCTACGACCTTCGGGTTATGAGCCCGACGAGCTGCCTGGCTGCTCCACCCCGCATCATTAGCTGTAGTATAGCAAGTTTTGATAATGTTTCTACGGGTTAATAGAAAATAGAAATTGGGTCCAGGCTGCGGGAAAAACACCAATCAAAAGTAACCCTACTGATGAAGTAATAGCTAAAATATTTGCGGCATTTCTCTTTGGTTTCACATAATGTTTGCAAGATTCAAAATAAATAAACCATATAATTTTTAGATAATAATAAGCAGCAATTAGAGACATTAAAACACAAGTTATTGCTACCATTAAATAATCAGCCTCTAGTAAAGCCTGTAAAACAAATAACTTTGCATGAAAGCCGATAAAAGGTGGTATGCCAGCCATTGAAAAAATAGTCAGAAGCATCATCATAGCTAAAATTGGTTGTGAGGCATGTAATCCTTTTAGATCATTAATAGAATTAACCTTAATGCCTTGAATATAAAGGGCTATCAATATAGCGAAAAGGGCAAAGGCCATTAACGCGTATGTAACAGTATAAAATAATGCTGAACTAAAGCCTGAGTCGCCATAAAGTGATAGCGCTATAAGAATAAAGCCTACATGGCCAATAGTCGAATATGCAACCAATCTTTTAATATTGGTTTGCCTTAATGCAACAACGTTTCCATAGATTAGTGATGACAGACCCACTACAAACATAGTGGACATCCAATAAAAATCTAAAGCTTCGAAAATATTACGCAGCAAGATAACAAAGAAAATAAATGAGGCTACTTTAGATATCGATGAAAGTATCATACCTACTGGTAACATTGAGCCTTCATAGGTATCTGGCACCCATTGGAACATTGGGAAAGCACCAAATTTAAAGATGACTGAGACTAGAATGAACATCAATCCTACAATAGAAAGCAACTGTGGGGGCGATCCTGAGCCATAGAACAGTGACACTTCAGCAAAGTTGATTGATCCAGTCGCGCCATAAATCAATGAAATACCATAAAGTAAGAAACCAGACGCTACGGCACCTAGCACATAAAACTTCATAGCCGCTTCAGATGATTGTGGAGCCTCTCTATCAAATGCAACCAAGGTATAGAGAGTAAGGGCAACTAATTCGAGGCCTAGGTAAAGAACAAGAAAATTACCAGCAGAAACCATTACAAATATACCTAGTAAATTAATAAGACATAAGACATAAAATTCACAGCCAGCCTTCTTGATATAACCAAGATACAACTTAGATTGAACTGTAATAGCCAGCATTAATATAGTTGCAATAAATTTCATTATTTGAGAATAACTAGTGACATTAATTGCCCCATTAAAAATATTCTCATGGACATTAACTGGCGTTCGATGGGCCAAGCAATAGCCTATATACAATAAGAAGACAAATGATACATAGTAATTAATAGCGGGTAGTCGCTTAGCTAATGTCATGTCTGCAACAAGCACAGCGCAGATAGCAAATATTAAAGTAAGCTCAGGATAAATTAACAGTAACTCTTCAAGCATTTATTTACTCCAGAACAATGTATTGTTGTAAATTCATAAGGGTTGAGTCAGTAATAGAAAAAAGAATGTTGGGCCAAATACCGAGTATTAATATCGACAATGCAAGCAACACAAGGACTGTAGACTCTCTCATATCCATCGGACTTAGCTTTGAAACTGCTATGTTTGTAACTTCTCCCCAAATGGTTCGTTTGACCAGCCATAGGGTATATGCAGCCCCTAGCACAAGTGTTGTGGCAGCCAAAATTGCAACCCAAGGATTCACTGCGAATGATGAAAGAATAACAAAAAACTCACCAATAAAGCCAGAGGTTCCCGGTAATCCGATATTTGCAAATGAGAAGAGAACAAATAAAGCTGCGAACTTAGGCATAACATTAACAACGCCTCCAAAATCCTCTATATTTCTAGTATGCATTCGATCATATAGAACACCAATAGAAAAGAATAAAGCGCCTGAAATTAGTCCGTGAGAAATCATCTGGATCATTGACCCCTGCAAGGCTAGCTGTCTGAGACCTTCATCAAATATGTGATAAGTTGAAAATATACCTAAAGTCACAAATCCCATGTGGGCAATCGATGAATATGCAATAAGTTTTTTAATGTCACTTTGGACCAAGGCAATTAGAGAGATATAAGTAATAGCAATAAGAGATAAAATAATTACAGAGAGAGATAAAAGCTCTGAGGCATATGGCGTAATTGGAAGCGAAAACCTAAGGAAACCATAGCCTCCCATCTTCAGTAATACCGCAGCCAAAATGACACTACCGCCCGTTGGCGCTTCAACATGAGCGTCAGGCAACCAAGTGTGGACAGGCCACATTGGTATTTTTACCGCAAAGGCTATAAAAAAGGCACAGAAAATCCATATTTCCTCTTTAAGCGTTAGGTCTAATCCAATCATTGACGCTATTTCATAACTGCCACTCTTAAGGTAAAGATAGATCAGTGCTATGAGCATAAATACAGATCCAAAAAAGGTGAACAAGAAAAATTTTAAGGTGGCATAGATCCTTCTCTTTCCGCCCCAAATACCAATTACTAGAAACATAGGTATTAACATTGCTTCCCAGAAAAAGTAAAACAGCAAAGCATCAGTGCTCGCAAACACCCCTATCATTAAGCCCTCAAGAATTAGCATCAGACCCGCATATCTTGAAAAATCATCTTTTGTAGACACAGAACCGGCAAGAATAGCTATTGGTGTTAATAAAACGGAGAGGATAATAAGTGGTAAGGAGATTCCATCTACACCTAACATATAGCGGGCACTTAGCATTGGGATCCAGGATGTATCCTCTGTAAATTGAAAAGACGATAAAGATGGTTGGAAATTACTAGTTACATAAAGAATTAAAGCCAACATCACAAGCGTTAATATTGTCGTTATACCGTTAACTAATTTAATATTTATAAATAGACTTTTATTTATATAAAGAAAAAACCCAACGATCACTGGGGACCAAATAAGCAAACTTATAGCATAAGAAGAAATTAAATCCGTCATGTTATCCAGTAGCCAATCATAATAGTGATCATTAAGAAGAAAATAAGCGTGTAATGTGTCAAGTCTCCTGTATGAAATCGTCGAACGACCGTTGCCAGATTCATAATTAACCTTGAGCCACCCAGCACAATAAATTGATCAATAAATTTTATATCAATGAAGCGAGAAAAACCGTGCCCAGCATTCACAATCGACCTTGACAGAATATTTTCGTAGGCAAAATCAAAAAAATATTTTTTCTCTAAAATTTTAATTGGCCAATGAAATAATAAGCTTAAAGATACTAATAAATTATTATTCTGATGCCATATAAACCAAGATAAAGCCATACCTATAAACATCATATAAAGTGCTGGTGAAGCAACAAATGCATGGGTAAGAAAAGCAAGATTACCGTGAAATGCTTCTATAAATTCCTGTAGCGAATTATGTGCTGGCAGTACGTTAATTGCATCGGAGAAAAACCCTTGAATAACCATAGGATTAATGAGCCAGCTTCCGATAAAAATTGATGGAATTGAAAGCAGTATCAATGGAATCGTTACAACTTTAGGAGGCTCATAAACCTTATCGATTGGATAATAATTGGAGCGGTACTTCCCGTGAAAGACAACTAATAAAAGCCTCATTGAATATAGAGTTGTAATCAATACACCAAACAATAATGCATAGTATGCGTAATGAGCTCCAAACTGCTGAGAAAGATGAACTGACTCAATTAAAGTATCCTTTGAAAAAAATCCTGAAAAACCAGGAAAACCAATTAGAGATAGCGTCCCGATTACGAAAGTTATGTAGGTAATAGGTAATACTTTCCTTAAGCCTCCCATCTGTCGAATATCTTGCTCATGATGCAGCGCCATAATGACAGAACCAGCAGCTAAAAATAATAACGCCTTAAAGAAGCCGTGAGTAATAAGATGGAAAACACCAACACTGTATGCCGAAACACCTAGGGCAGCAACCATGTAGCCTAACTGTGATAACGTTGAGTAAGCAACCACCCGCTTTATATCATTCTGAATAAGACCCATCAGCCCCATAAACAAAGCAGTAGATGATCCAATGATAAGGATTACAGACAGGGCCACTTCAGATAATTCAAATAATGGTGACATTCTCGCTACCATAAAAATACCAGCAGTTACCATTGTCGCAGCATGAATTAATGCAGAAATAGGTGTCGGGCCTTCCATAGAATCTGGCAACCAAACATGCAGAGGCATTTGAGCTGATTTACCCATAGCACCAATAAAAAGGCATATAGAAGCAAAGGTAACCATAGAAATATCGGGACCAGAAAAGATTGAAACAGTGGCATTCAAATTATTAGGAAGCAGATCGAATATCTCAGAAAGATTGAGTGACTTAGTGAAGTAAAACAATGTAGCAATACCAATTAAGAATGCGAAGTCACCTACCCTATTTACTATAAAAGCCTTCATATTTGCATGAATGGCCGTTGGCTTTTTATACCAAAAACCAATTAACAGGTAAGAGAGAAGCCCTACAGCCTCCCAGCCAAAAAATAGTTGAAGTAAATTACTTGAAAAAACTAACATTAGCATTGAAAAGGTAAACAAGGAGATATAAGAGAAAAATCTTTTATATCCGTCATCACCATGCATATACCCAATTGTATAAATATGCACAGCAAGAGAAACAAATGTAACCATTGATGACATGGCTAGAGAAAGTGAATCTACTAAAAAACCAATTTCAAAAGAAAAACTACCGATGCTTGCCCAATTAAAAAGAACTATCTCAGTAGCTTCGTTAAGCAAAAGATAGTCATTTAATAAAATAATTGAGCATAAAAAGGACAGGCATAAACCTAAAATAGCTAAGCCATGGCATACCCTATTAGAGAGGACGTCACCAAAAATCCCAATAACAAAAGAGGAAACTAAAGGCGCAAATATTAATGTGTATAGAAAAGTCATGTTATCCCTTAAGTTGAGCTAAATCTTCTATAAAAATACTCTGACGATTACGATAAAGTGTAATGAGGATCGCTAAGCCAACTGCTGCTTCAGCAGCAGCAACCGTAAGAATGAAAAACACAAACACCTGACCCGTAATGTTTCCATGAAGCGTACCAAAAGCAATGAAGTTAAAATTAGCAGCTAAAAGCATTAGCTCAATACACATCAAAATCAAAATTAAGTTTTTTCGATTGATAATAATTCCTGCTATTGAAAGAGCGAATAAAAAAGCACTAATAACAAAATAATCTGAAACATCCATTACACTTTCTCTTCTGAATTTACCTTAATTATCTTGAGTCGATTTGTCTTAGTAGCGTCAATCTGCTCTGAAATAGACTGTTTCTTCAATCCCTTTCGTTTATGAAGAGTCAAAGAGATTGCAGCAATAATACCAACCAATAAAATTAAAGATGCAATTTCAAAGGCAACAAGGTGATCCGTATAAATAGCATTACCAAGAAGCTCAGTATTGCTTACATTAGAATCAATAACTGAAGGAGTAATACTTACCGTTGAGCTAAAAATTGCATAAATTAATTCTATTAAAAACAGAATAGCTAAGCCAATACCGAACGGAAGTATTGGTGAAAATTTCTGTTGAGTTTCAATTACTTTATTATCCATCATCATAACAACGTAAAGAAACAAAACCATTACCGCACCTACGTAAATAACTATAAGTGCTATAGCCAGAAACTCAGCCTCAATTAATAACCATAAAATTGCTGACTGGAAGAAACATGAGACTAAAAAAAGGGCTGAATAAACAGGGCTGTTACTCGCAATCACACCCACGGCGCTAGCCATGAGGATCGTCATTGAGGCATAAAAAACAATATCTAAAAACAAGTCAGCACCTCCTACCTATACTTTGCATCTGCACGCTCATCATCAGATATAACTTCATCATAACGATCGCCTACTGCTAGAAGTTTTTCTTTAGTCATAATATTTTCACCAGGAATTTCCATATGGTATTCATGAATTCGTGTTTCCACTATGGCGTCAACTGGACAAGCTTCTTCACAAAATCCACAATAAATACATTTAAATAAATCAATATCATATCGAGTAGTTCTTCTGGTACCGTCGTCAGCAACATCTGATTCAATGGTAATGGCCAATGCTGGACATGCCGCCTCACAAAGCTTGCATGCAATACAACGCTCTTCTCCATTTGGATATTTCCTAAGTGCATGCAACCCTCTAAATCTTGGACTTTGCGGTGCTTTTTCTTCGGGATAGTTAATCGTTACAGAACGAGTAAATAGTTTCCCTCCAGTAAGCTTGAGACCTTTTAATAGGTCGTAAAGGGTAAGCGACTTAATCCATTTAGTCATCAGTTATGCACTCCAAGGGCCAATATTATAAATAAACATTAGAGACTCAACAAAAATCCATACGATCGTAATCGGGATAAAAACTTTCCATCCAAGACTCATAATCTGATCATAGCGATATCTAGGAAAAGTAGCTCTAGCCCACAAAAAGCAGAACATAAAAAATAAAGTTTTTAAAATTAACCAAAAAAAGTTTGGTTCACCAAGGAAACTTCCAGAAAAATAACTTACCCCCTCAAGAGGAGATAGCCAACCTCCTAAGAAGAGAATCACTGTTAAAATACTTACTAAAATCATATTGGCATATTCAGCAAGAAAGAATAAACCGAAAGCTATACCTGAATAGTCAACATGAAAACCTGCAACAATTTCAGATTCACCTTCGGCAACATCAAATGGAGCTCGATTTGTTTCGGCAACACCAGATATAAAAAAAATTAAAAATAATGGGAATAAAGGCCAAATATACCAGTTACCAATACCGCCAGCTTGTTTTATAATGATCGTTCCAATATGTAAAGAATTGCTTGCCATTAATACACCAACTAAAGCAAACCCCATAGCTAGCTCATACGCAATCATTTGTGCCGCAGATCTCATGGCGCCTAAAAGGGCATATTTAGAGTTAGATGCCCACCCACCAATAATTACACCGTAAATGCCTAATGATGTTATTGCCAATATGTACAATAAACCTGCGTTAATGTCTGCAAGAACAAATTCTGGGGAAAAAGGAATCACGGCCCATGCTGTAAATGCAGTCACCAAAGATATCAGCGGTGCTAATAAAAATAGAAATTTACTAGCATTGGAAGGGATAATAATTTGCTTTATAAGTAACTTAATTACATCAGCAAAAGGCTGAAGTAATCCATACCAACCTACTCGGTTAGGACCTACCCTATCTTGAATATAGCCAATGATTTTACGCTCAACATAGGTATAGTAGGCTACACATAGAATAAGGGGTATCATCACAATAAGAACTTTTAACACTGTCAACACAAGCGTTACCAATGCACTCGGTAATGCAAAACTAATCATTATATTTTCGATCATTTCAAAAAAAATCATAAATAAATATCCAATTTAGCTTCCTGGAGACACTCTGCGCGCCTTAGCATTGCATCACGCTGATAAATAGAATCATGCATAATTTCATGATCAAAGTTTTTTATATCCTCTTTCTTAGTACTTACGACTTCATTTGATAGGTTGGTTAAAGCAGATTCTATATTTGTGATCTCTGAACGAATATCCTCAATTGATTGATAATTAAACTCAGAAACATCTAGCTGAGATCCTATAAAACGCAAAACACGCCAACCCTCTTTCAGATTATCTGGAGGTGTCACTACTTGCTCTGAATTCTGCCACTGACCCATAAAGTTAATGTACGTGCCTGACAACTCCATATGTGTGGCAATAGGTAAAACTGCCTTCAAATTTGACGGCGGCGTTAATGGGGTAAAACTTGAAAAAAGATAGACGCTATCGGCTGTTGAAAAGGCCTGACAAGCCAAATCATTTAATGACAAATCTTCAACCTCAAGTCCATAAAGAATATATATTTTACGAGGTGACTCAAGCATGTCCCTTAAATTTAAACCAGTGTTTTCTGATTCAGCACCACCGATATCCTTATAAGGCAACAAGCCTATTAGTTCGGCACCGTAGCTATTAGCTCCGTAAGGTAAAAAAACTAGACTGACTTGAGCTTGTCTAGCAATATAAACAAGAAGTTCCTGTAATAAAGAGGCGTGTGGTGAGCTGACTGCTAACTGGCCAACCATAATCACACCTTCCTTAGCCTCCACAAGCTGTTTTGCTATGTCATTGTGCGTACTAGTAAAATCAGTTAGCGTAAAATCAATATCGTAATCATTTAATGATAGCTTTTTAAATGCACTGGCAATTGATAAAACTTCCTGAACAAAATTTTCTCCTTGAAGATAGCATTCTGTTTCAAATAAATATTTTTGTTTTCCTCCGACCACAGAAACTTTTGCGCCCTCTTTGCTATATTTATTTATCTGGCTAGCTAAGATTGGGGCCTCATCGCGAAGATGGGTACCAACTAAAAGGAAATAATCAGCCTTACTCAAATCAGAAAGATTTTTAGGTGTATTTAGTACGGCATGAGTAGCCATACTAGTCGAAAAATCTGAATCCTTAATACGGTAATCAATATTTTTTATATGAAAGTGATTCGCTATTCTCTTGATTAAAAACATCTCTTCTAGTGAGGTGTTTGGAGAAACAATCAAGCTTACTGCATCAGGACCATTTTCTTTAATTGTTTCATTTAATTCATTAACAAACAGAGCTATGGCTTCGTCCCAACTTGCATCCTTGCTATCCAAGCCATCAACTATTTGTGGTGTCTTAATGCGATACTTAGAGTCAAGTGCTACATAACTAAAACGATCACGATCTGCAATCCAATTACCATTAATTGAACCATTCACCCTAGGAACTACCCTTTTTACTTCGTTTCGAAGCACATGAGCATACGTATTTGTCCCGATACCATCATGTATTGATATAGATGGCTTTGCTATCATTTCCCATGCCCTTGCAGAGAAACGATAAGGCTTACTATTCAATGCGCCAACAGGACAGATATCAATAACATTTCCTGATAACTCATGGTCTAGTGAATTTTCAAGAAAAGTATCTATTTTTGTTTCTTCGCCTCGCCCAACTGTACCCAAATTCTGCTGCCCCAAAATTTCATCGCCAAAACGAATACAGCGAGTACAATGAATGCATCTAGTCATATCAGTTGAAACCAAAGAACCAACATTTTTATCTTTTACCACACGCTTAGAAAAGTCGTACCTTGTTCTGCCTTGACCGTGACCCAAAGCCAAATCTTGAAGTTCACATTCGCCACCTTGATCACATATCGGGCAATCTAAGGGATGATTTAAAAGCAAAAATTCCATGGTCCCTTTCTGACCAGCTATAGCAAGATTACTCTTAGTAAATATCTCCATGCCTTCAGCTACTGGAGTAGCACAGGCTGGGAGTGGTTTACCAATATTTTTGACTTCCACCATGCACATTCTGCAATTAGCAGCAATTGATAATTCAGGATGATAGCAAAATCTTGGGACATGAACTTTCCTAGAATCGGTGACCTCAATAATCATTTGGCCCTTTTTCGCTTCGGCATCAACACCATTAATTTTTATATTTACTATATCTGACATGACTCTAACTTGCCCCTTGGCAGGACTTCTTTAAAATGATTGATTTTAGCCTCAAATTCGGGCCTAAACCTTTTCAGAAAACTTTGAACTGGCCATGCGGATGCATCGCCAAAAGCACAAATTGTTCTCCCTTCAATTTTATTTGCTACATCTAATAAGAGATCTAAGTCATTTATGCTTGCTTTACCGTCGAGCATCTTACAAATAAGCCTATACATCCATCCGGTACCTTCTCGGCAAGGCGTGCACTGACCGCATGATTCAGCAAAGTAAAACCTTGAAATTCTTTTCAGCACTTCAACCATACAAGTATCTTCATCCATGATAATTACAGCACCCGTTCCAAAAGCAGACCCTGCCTTTTTAAGGGAATCAAAATCCATATTTAAATCAATAATCTCACTAGCAGTTAAAGCTGGCACAGATGAACCGCCAGGTATTACAGCCTTAAGTTGCTTACCATCTTTAACTCCGCCTGCAATCTCAAGTAAATCTCTAAAGGGTATGCCAATGGGAAGCTCATAGTTACCTGGATTATTCACATGACCTGATACAGAAAAAATTGCGGTTCCATCATTGTCTCCGTAGCCTAGATTTTTAAACCAGTCTGGGCCATTCAATACAATGCTTGGCACTGACGCTAAACTTTGAGTGTTATTGATAGTTGTTGGCTTTCCATAAAGACCATAATTTGCGGGGAATGGAGGTTTAAACCTTGGTTTTCCCTGTTTTCCCTCTAGTGACTCTAATAAAGCTGTCTCTTCACCGCATATATAAGCCCCTGCTCCAACAAAGCTAAATAAATCAAAATCTATACCAGAACCCATTATGTTTTTACCAAGCAATCCAGCTTCATAAGCATCTTGTAAAGCCTTATCAAAATTATGTATAGGCTCTCCTAGGAACTCACCTCGTATATAGTTATAGCCCACAGTTGCCCCTATGGCATAACCTGCAATTGCAATCCCTTCAATGACAGCGTGTGGATTATATCTTAAGATCTCTCGATCATGGCATGTTCCAGGTTCAGACTCATCGGAATTACATACGATATAGTGTTGTTTATTGCTGCCCTTTGGCATAAAGCTCCATTTGAGTCCTGTTGGGAAACCGGCGCCTCCCCTCCCGCGAAGACCTGAATCTTTAACATTTTTTATTATCTCATCAGGGTGTAGCTTATCCTTAACAATAGATTTCCAAGATTTATATCCTCCAAGGTCTTTATACGTAGACAGGAGTGGTCTTTGAGTCTCAGGATAACTGAATGTTTGAAAGCATACCTGATTGAATGCGTGACTCCTCATTACTTATTCAGTCCATCTAGTAGTTGATCAACTGTATTAATAGTTAAATTCTCATAATAATCATGATCAATCATCATCATTGGTGCACCACAACATGCTGCTAAGCACTCTTCTTCCTGCTTAAGGAAGAATTTACCATCAGGTGTGCTTTCACCGACCTTAATACCCAGACGATTTTCAAGGTGATTGAGTATCGTGCCTGAGCCATTAAGTGAACAACTAATATTAGTACAGACAGATAGGCAAATTTTGCCAACAGGTTTAATTTGAAACATCGAATAGAAAGTTGCCACTTCATATATCTGAATAACAGGTAATTTTAAATATGCTGCTAACTCTTCAATTTGATCATTTGTTAAGTAGCCCGCATTTTCCTCTTGAATGAATTGCAATGAAGCTATTATTGCTGAGCGTTGCTTACCCTCAGGAAAACTATTAATCCATAGATCAATGTGGGCTTTTGCTTCTGGCGAAAGTTCGCTAGTCATCTATCTATCTCACCAAAAACAATATCCTGTGTTCCAATAACTGAAACAACATCCGAAAGCATGTGACCTTCAACCATTTCATTCATTGCGGCTAAATGAGGAAAACCAGCAGCGCGAATCTTAACTCTATAGGGCTTGTTAGCCCCATCAGAAATAATAAACACCCCAAATTCACCCTTGGGATGCTCAATGGCCGCGTATGCTTCACCCTCAGGGACAATATAACCCTCGGTAAATAGCTTAAAATGATGAATGAGTGACTCCATATCGCCCTTCATGTCAGCTCTGGTTGGGGGAGCTATTTTTCTATCCTCTGTCATCACTGGACCAGGATTAACTCTCAACCAATCTATGCACTGCTTAATAATTCGATTAGATTGACGAAGCTCTTCGACTCTCACTAAATAACGATCATAGCAGTCACCAGTTGTTCCTATTGGAATATCAAAATCTAGCAAATGATAAACCTCATAGGGTTGAGCTTTTCTCAAATCCCAGGGAATACCAGATCCGCGAAGCATTGGTCCAGTAAATCCTAGGTTTTTAGCTCTATCAGGACTAACAACACCGATATTTACAGTTCTCTGCTTCCAAATACGATTATCTGTTAATAGTGTTTCATATTCATCCACACAATTAGGAAATCTATCAGTGAATGACTCAATAAAATCAAGAAGCGAACCCTCACGATTGCTATTTAATTGCTTTAAGTTTTTGTCTGTTCGAAAGCTAGATTTTAAATACTTGGGCATTTCTGCTGGTAAATCACGATAAACCCCGCCTGGTCTATAGTAAGTCGCATGCATTCTTGTGCCAGAAACTGCCTCATAGCAATCCATCAAGTCTTCTCTTTCTCTAAAGCAATACAAGAACATTGACATCGCACCCACATCAAGGCCATGGGCACCCAACCACATCAAATGATTTAGAATCCTCGTTATTTCATCAAACATAACCCTTATATACTGAGCTCTTATTGGTGGTGTTAAATTTAATAATTTTTCAATTGCCAGTACATACCCATGTTCATTGCACATCATAGATACGTAATCTAATCGATCCATATAACCAATTGAGTGATTGTATGGTTTGGTTTCGGCTAATTTTTCAGTTGCGCGGTGCAACAAGCCTACATGGGGATCAGCACGTACAATAACCTCTCCGTCCATTTCAAGCACTAACCTTAAAACACCATGAGCTGCAGGATGTTGAGGGCCGAAGTTAAGCGTATAATTTTGCACTTCAGGCATCAGAGTCACCCGAGTCGCCAGATTCATAACGATGATCTTCTATTCTTGATTTTGGAATCAGAGTTCTTTCTTCTATTGAAACCGGCTCATAAACAACACGTCCCTGGTCAGCATCATAACGAACCTCTGAATAACCAGATACTGGGAAATCTTTTCTAAATGGATGACCTATAAATCCATAATCTGTTAATAGTCTTCTGAGGTCTTCATGGCCTTTAAAAATAATGCCATATAAATCAAATGCTTCTCTTTCATACCAATCTGCGCTTGCCCAAATATCTTTAACGGAATCAATCATAATCGAATCATCAAGAAAAACTTTTAATGCGATTCGATGATTATGCTCAACTGATAAAAACTGTAGATTAATAGCATAACGTGCCGTTGGCTTCAAAACAGCATCCGTTTCTTCAATACCTCCACTCAAATCATCTATTCTATTTACTCCACGACTAAATCCATCAGCGGTTGCACTAGATGACGCCCATTCATCAAGACCATAGTGAAGGTAGTCAATTCCGCACAAATCAATCAAAGTATCAAATGATAGCTTTTGGTCATCTTTAAAGGCTTTGCACACTTCAATATAATCATTCTGCTGGCATACAAAAGTTGGTGGAGATATACCTTGAGGAAGCAAACAAATTTGGTCTGCATAATATTTTTCTATGTATGTAATGAGTGCGTCGGTATTCATAAAATAAAATTAACGGGAAAAGGTCCTAGAATTTTTTATTTTCTTTTGAAGTTGAGTAATACCATAAATCAATGCCTCTGCTGTAGGTGGGCAACCAGGCACATAAATATCAACAGGAACAATGCGATCACAACCTCTTACAACTGAGTAAGAATAATGATAATACCCACCACCATTAGCACAAGAACCCATTGATATTACCCATTTAGGATCAGGCATTTGGTCATAAACTTTTCTAAGGGCTGGAGCCATCTTATTAACCAGCGTGCCTGCAACAATCATTACATCGGACTGCCTTGGGCTTGGCCTAAAAACAATACCAAATCGATCCAGGTCATAGCGTGCGGCACCAGCATGCATCATTTCAACAGCACAGCATGCAAGACCGAAAGTCATTGGCCACATAGAGCCAGTGCGGGCCCAATTAACTAGATCATCTAACTTGCCTGTTACAAACCCTCTATTTTCGAATGATTTATCCATTATTTAGTCCCAGTCCAATGCGCCATGCTTCCATTCATAAAAAAAGCCAATTACCAAGATGGCCAAAAAAATACCCATAGCTAATATCCCAGTTATACCTATATTTGGGAGGGCGACAGCCCAAGGGAATAAAAATGCAATCTCTAAGTCAAAAATAATAAATAAGATAGCAACAAGATAATACCTGACGTCAAATTTAATTCTTGCGTCCTCGAAAGGCTCAAACCCACATTCATAAGGTGATAGCTTTGCTGGGTCATTTGAACCTCTCCCAAACAAGAAGCCTAAAGCGAGAAGAAAAACACCTAAAGCGGTGCTGATCAGAAGGAATATTAATATTGGAAAATAATTCTCTAACATGACTGGAAAACCTGACATATTGTACCAATCTAAAGTAAGTTTGTAACAACAATATGCATAATGAGCGTTGTTAATTTAACCTTAAATACGAAGAGGCTAAGCTTTAACGAAATAATAAACGTGTCAAAATAACAATGGTACAGAGTAATTGTGTAATTACATAAACCTATAATCAGATATTAAATCATAATTTAGAAGCATAAGTATATGATTTAACTATAAAGTATCTGGGCTCAATGGTCTCCAATCCTTAGAGAAAACCAGGGCACAACCATAATCATTAACCTATAGGGGGGCGAATTAACCTTTAATGGTGCCGATGGCCGGACTCGAACCGGCACGACTTGCGTCACTGCCCCCTCAAGACAGCGTGTCTACCAGTTCCACCACATCGGCAAGCACTTAATTATTCTATTGGCGGCAATTCTGGATTACCTTCAAACATATTCCCTATAGTTGTTGGCTGGTTTGACTCTAGGGTATTTTGCATTAACGAGGCTGGACCTTCAGATTGATTAGCAAAGAAACCTAACGTTAAACTGGTAGCAAAGAAAATAGTAGCCAGCAAAGCGGTAACTTTAGATAAAAAGTTAGAAGAACCAGAAGCACCAAATACTGTCCCTGACGCACCTGCACCAAAACCAGCGCCTGCATCAGCACCCTTACCCTTTTGTACTAACACTAAAATCACAAGAAATATGGCTGCTAGTAAATGAATTGTAATTATTATCGTATTCATAATTTATATCTTTATATTAGCTATTTTAGAAAAATCAACAGGCTTTAATGATGCACCACCTATTAAACCACCATCAATATAACTTTGTGAAAGCAGCTCATTAGCATTTTCTGCATTCATGCTTCCACCATATAAAATTTTAATTCCATCTGCGCACATAGGTCCAAAATTTTTGCTAATAATATCATGAATATATTTATGCATCTCATTTGCTTGATTGGTGGTTGCAGTTTTGCCTGTTCCAATTGCCCAAATAGGCTCATAGGCTAATGTTACATGAGACAAACATTCTAGCGAAAGACCCTCCATAGCCGAAACTAACTGCTTATTAATTTTTTCAAAATGCTTGTTTTCGTCTCTTTCAATTAGAGTTTCACCAACGCAAAGAATTACATGGAGTTTTTCATTGATTGCATTTTCTAATTTTGTTCTAATGACATCATTTGTCTCACTGATATACTGCCTCCGCTCTGAATGACCAAGAATAACGTGAGAGCAGCCTAGGTCCCTCAACATAGTTGCGGAAACCTCACCAGTATAAGCTCCAGAATCTGAAAACTTTGAGCAATCTTGTGCACCAATAAATATGTCTTTGGAGCGGAAAAGTTGAATTGCAGGTCCAATCAAACTATAGGGCAAGCATAATAAAATATCATTTTCATTTTTATCAACATTTTTATAAAGAGAGATAGCAAAGTCATCCATCATGGATAATGAGCCATTCATCTTCCAATTACCTGCTATTAATTTTTTCATCTTAAAAAGCTCTTAAATTTTTTCTTAAAATCATTTTCAATATCTTCAAAGAGCTCTGGCTCGCTTGATTCAATCAACAGCCTGAGCAAAGGTTCGGTGCCAGATTTTCTTGCAAGAACTCTACCCATTTTACCTAGCTCTAATGACCATTTTTTAGAAAATTTTTCAAGATCAGAATATAAGACAGGGCTATCAGCAGCCAATTTATAATTGCTATTAATAGAAGGTACTGGAGAATATTCATTCAATAATTCGTTAAGCTTCTTCCCGGTATCTTTCATAACTTCAAGAACTTGTAGTGCAGCTAAAATACCATCGCCTGTATTATTATATTTAGTATTAATGATGTGACCTGATGCTTCTCCGCCGAGATGACCGCCAGCTTTTTTTAAAGCGCTTGTCACATACTTGTCTCCAATGTTTGTGATGATGGTATCAATATTTAAACTTTCAAGAGCTTGTCTTAGTCCTTGATTAGAATGAACAGTAATTGCTACCGGGCCATCTAAACGTTTCTTTATTTTTAAGTGTTTAGCTAAAATAAAAATAATTTGATCACCATCCACAGTGTTGCCAAGCTCATCTATAAGGATAACTCTATCACCATCGCCATCAATCGAAATTCCAATGTCGTAATCAGCGGTTTGAATCAGTTTTGAGACAAGCTGAGTATCTGTTGAGCCACAACGATCATTTATGTTGTAACCATTGGGAGATGCCCCAAGAGGTAGTACGTCCGCGCCCAGCTCACTAAGAATTCTTGGTCCCAGCTTAAACCCACCACCATTAGAAGCATCAAAGACTACCTTAAATCCATCAAGAAAATTTTTATTAAACTTAGAAACGCAAAAAGTTAAGTAGTTATTAATGCCTAATGGAAGTCTTTTTGCTTTGCCTATTTGATCGGCTGTTAAAGGTTTAAAGACTTCTTCTGCAGCCCCTTCAATTTTACCTTCAATTATAGAATCTAGCTTATCGCCATTGCGATCAAAAAACTTAATACCGTTATCATGATAGCTATTATGAGAAGCACTAATCATACAACCAATATCAAAATTGTAGTGATGCGTATAGTAAGAAAGTGCTGGAGTAGTCAATGGTCCAGTTAAATAAACATCCATTCCTGCTGTTAAAAAGCCAGCCTCTAAAAGACTTTCATAAACATAGCCAGAAACTCTTGTATCCTTACCTATAATGACTTTACCGCCATTAGGGGCAATAATTTTTTTGGCAGCATAAGCAACTTTTAGCAATAGGTCAGGGCTTAAGATAGCTGAGCCAACAGGTCCTCTAATTCCATCTGTACCGAATAATTTCATAGATTATTAATTTTGACTAATTGGTGGGCCTATTGAGCTCTCACTATCAGTATCCAACATACCGCTATCAGGAGTATCAGTTTCATCCCAATCTTTAGGAGGTCGTGGATCCTTGCCAAGCATAATATCATCGATTTGATTCTGATCAATCGTCTCATACTTCAGTAGAGCTTCGGCCATAATATGTAACTTATCAATATTGTCTTTCAAAATGGCTAAAGCGCTCTTATAACATTCATCTATCACTTTTCTTATTTCTTGGTCAATTAAATGTACCGTAACATCGGAGACGCTTTTTTGCTTTGTTACGCTACGACCTAGAAATACTTCACCTTCCTCTTCTGCATAAGTCAATGGACCTAAGGAATCAGATAAACCCCATCTAGTAACCATATTCCTAGCAATGTCTGTAGCCCTCTCAATATCATTTGAGGCGCCTGTGGTAACTTTCTCTTTTCCAAATATTATTTCCTCTGCTAAACGTCCACCAAATAGACTTTTAATCTGAGACATAAGCCTTGTCTTAGAATAGCTATACCTGTCAGTCTCGGGTAAGAACATAGTCACGCCCAAAGCCATACCTCTTGGAATAATGGTTACTTTGTATACTGGGTCATGCTCAGGTACCGTACGTCCAATGATTGCATGTCCAGATTCGTGGTAGGCTGTAAGCTTTTTTTCATCTTCACTCATCACCATAGATTTTCTCTCAGCTCCCATAAGCAACTTATCTTTAGCAGATTCAAATTCCCGCATGGAGACCTTCTTTTTATTAGCTCTAGCCGCCAAAAGCGCACTCTCATTAACTAAATTTGCTAAATCAGCGCCGGAAAAACCTGGTGTACCTCTAGCGATAAAGCTTGGCTTAACGTCTTTATCTAAAGGTATGTTTTTCATATGAACCTTAAGGATCTGCTCGCGCCCTTTAATGTCTGGCAGTGGAACTATAACTTGGCGATCGAACCGTCCCGGTCTAAGCAAAGCAGGATCAAGAACATCAGGCCTATTAGTAGCAGCGATAACAATCACTCCTTCATTTCCTTCAAAGCCGTCCATCTCCACTAATAATTGATTTAATGTTTGCTCACGCTCGTCATGACCGCCGCCAAGTCCTGCTCCACGATGACGACCTACAGCGTCAATCTCATCTATAAAAATGATACAGGGTGCTCTCTTTTTTGCTTGTTCGAACATATCGCGTACTCTACTTGCACCAACACCTACAAACATCTCTACAAAATCAGAGCCAGAAATAGTGAAAAAAGGCACTTTAGCCTCCCCTGCAATAGCTCTTGCTAATAATGTCTTCCCAGTACCAGGCGCACCAACCATTAGCAAACCTTTTGGAATTTTCCCGCCTAGTTTTTGAAACTTAGCAGGATCTTTAAGGTACTCAACAATTTCAAAAACTTCTTCTTTTGCTTCTTCAACTCCAGCTACATCAGCAAAAGTAATCTTTATTTGATCTTCTCCTAATAGCTTAGCTTTGCTTCTACCAAAAGACATTGCACCGCGGCCTCCACCGCCTTGCATTTGCCTCATAAAATAAACCCAAACACCTATCAGAAGGAGTATAGGAAATGAAGAAATAAATAGCTGCATCAAAAATGATTGTCTTTGAGGTGGTCTTGCCTCGATTAAGACACCAGATTGATCCAGCATACCTATCAATGCTGTATTATCAGTTTCAGGATTATAAGTAATAAAACTTTCACCATTTCTTGTCCACTCAATAATATTTCCTTCAAATACGGCAGACTGGACTGAACCGCTCTCAGCTAACTGAAGAAATTGAGAGTATGGAACATCTGAATTAACGCTAGTATTAGGTGCAAAGTTTTCAAACACGGAAACAAGAACAAAGGCAACAACTGCCCACATCAATAAATTTTTAAAAATTGCACTCATAATAATCTACTAATTTAACATATTTGGGAAAGAAGCTATTAAATAAACTTCACGACTATCGGGCCTAGATGACTTCGGCTTAAAAATATTAACCTTTTTGAAATTTATACGGATCAGCTTCAAAAACTCCTGAAATCCAGTCCCCTGGAAGATTTTTAACACAAGTGTGCCATTCTTAGTTAAATGAGTTAAAGCAATGTCCATGGTCAGCTCACAAAGGCCTACGGACTTAAGGCTGTCTACATCTTTCATACCTGTAATATTGGGGGCAATATCGGATAATACAAGTGAAAGCTTTTCATTATTTAGTAAATCTGTCAATTGCTTCAAAATAATATCATCATTTATATCGCCTAAAATAAATTCAACTGACGGAATCATGTCCATTGGGAGCAAATCAATAGCTACTAGTTTGCCTGTATTTTTTAATTTTTTTTGAGCATACTGACACCAACTACCAGGTGCCGCACCCAAGTCTAAAACATTCATATTTCTTTTGATTAGTTTATACTTATCATCAATTTCAATTAATTTAAAAATTGCACGTGAGCGATAACCTTCTTTCTTAGCCTTTATATAGTATGGATCTTTTGACTGTTGTTTTCTCCAATGCATAATTCAGATTGTCATATAAATTAACGATGCTTACAAATAAACAAATTAAATTTCTAAGAGCCAAAGCTCACCACCTTACACCAATCGTTTGGCTTGGCGAAAAGGGCTTGAGTCAGAGCGCCCTAAGCGAAATACTTAATCAACTCTCTACACATGAACTAATAAAAATAAGACTAAATCCTTCTGGGAATGAAAAAAAAATAGTAGTTAAAGAAATTGTAAACAAAACAAACTCTAACTATGTGAACCTAATTGGCAAAACTGTAATCATTTATAAGGCTGCTGAAGAGCCTAAAATACTAATACCACAAAATTAAATTAACTCTACCTTACTTACGGAATACTCCGAAGAGCCGCTAGGTGTATCAATTGTTATTTCTTCACCTTCTTCTTTCCCAATCAGAGATCTAGCAAGCGGCGAAGCAATAGAAAGAAAGCCAAGCTTTATGTCAGCTTCATCCTGACCAACAATTTTATATATAACCTCATCATCATTTGCGTCTAACAAAGTGACTGTCGCACCAAAAACTATGCGACAAGTATTAGTCATTTTTGAAACATCAATAATTTGCGCATTAGACAACTTTCCTTCAATGTCCCTTATTCTTGCTTCGGCTAATCCTTGTTGGTCCTTAGCGGCATGGTATTCGGCATTCTCTTTTAAGTCGCCATGGGTTCTGGCTTCAGATATTGATGCAATAATTTCTGGCCTTAACTTCTTTAAAGCTTCTAATTCATTTTTTAATTTTTCGGCCCCAGCAACAGTTACTGGAAAAGTGTTACTCATAAGTTATCTCATCGTGTAAGGTCGATAATCGATTAATAGTAAGATTATCAATATAGTACATGGCTTCACAAGTTGCCAGCGCGGCAGCAATAGTGGTGTAGTATGTCACCTTTCTTATTACAGCCTCTCTTCTTATAGACTCTGACTCTCCCACTGCACGCTTGCCTTCGGTAGTATTAACAATCAACTGAATATCATTATTAATTATTAAATCCACTATATGAGGTCTTCCTTCTCTCACTTTATTCACAGCTTCACAACTTACATCATGTTCATTTAAAAATTCTGCAGTCCCTCTAGTAGCAAAAATGTTAAACCCTTTATCTTTTAATTCCTGAGCTAATTTAATTGATTTTGGCTTATCGGAATCTTTAACACTAATAAATGCGTTACCAGATCTTGGCAAAATAACACCCGATGCTAATTGGGCCTTGGCGTAAGCCTCACCAAATGTATAAGCAACACCCATAACTTCACCTGTAGATTTCATCTCAGGGCCAAGAATAGGGTCAGATTCAGGGAACTTAGAAAAAGGAAATACGGATTCTTTGACTGCAATATGCTTTAATTTATTTGGAATACTAATATTTAGTTCTGCGAGAGTCGATCCGGTCATAAGCCTTGTGCCTAATTTAGCGAGCGGAATACCAATAGTCTTTGAAACAAACGGGATTGTTCTTGAGGCCCTCGGGTTAACTTCTAATAAATAAATTTTTCCATTTTGTATAGCAAATTGGACATTCATTAATCCCTTTACCTTAAGAGCAATGCCTAATGACTTCACTTGTTCTTTTAAAGTTATGATGTCTTGACTAGAAAGTGAAATTGTTGGCAATGAGCAAGTTGAATCACCGGAATGAACGCCAGCCTGCTCAATGTGCTCCATAATCCCACAAACAATTACATTTTCACCATCACTAAGCGCATCCACATCAACTTCAATAGCATCATCTAAAAAACGATCAAGTAAAATTGGGGCAGTATTGGATTCTGATATCGCGTTATCCATATAAGCTTCTAGTTCATCCTCCTCAAAAACCACCTCCATTGCTCGTCCGCCCAAAACATATGAAGGTCTCACCACTAATGGGAAGCCAATTTCTCTTGAGACTTGAAGGGCCTTATCAACGGTACTAGCAGTACCGTTTGGTGGTTGCAAAAGACCAATGTCATTAACTAGCTTTTGAAACCGTTCACGATCTTCAGCAAGATCAATTGAGTCTGGTGATGTTCCAATAATATTAACCCCATACTGCTCTAACGTTTTTGCTAGCTTTAATGGAGTTTGCCCACCGTATTGAACTATCACCCCAGTAGGCTTTTCAATATCAATAATCTCCATGACATCTTCAACGGTTAAAGGTTCAAAGTACAAACGATCAGAAGTGTCAAAATCAGTTGAGACAGTCTCTGGATTACAATTAATCATAATAGACTCGTAGCCCGATTCTTTTAAAGCGTAAGCTGCGTGCACGCAACAGTAATCAAACTCAATGCCTTGCCCAATACGATTGGGTCCTCCTCCTAATATAATGACTTTAGGCCGATCTGTCGGATCTGACTCACAAAAAGCCTCATAAGTTGAATACATGTATGCTGTCTTAGTTTCAAACTCAGCTGAACATGTATCGATACGCTTATAAACAGGCCTTATGCCAAAAGCCAACCGAGTAGCTCTTAATTGTTCCTGCGATACTCCGATAAGATTAGCAATCCTTTGGTCGCTAAACCCTTTAGCCTTAAAACCAAAGAGCGTATCCTTGTCCAAAGTATCAAGTGTTAAACCACTAATCTTTGTTTCAGTATCAATGATGTCCTTAATATAAATTAGAAACCATGGATCAATTCTTGTTAAGCGATACACATCATCGATGTTGTAGTTAGCCCTAAAAGCATCCCCAACATATAAAATTCTTGATGCAGTTGGATGAGATAGTTCCTCCTCTATTTTTTGGGGAGCATCTTTACCATTAAGATCTAAGATAGGATCAAACCCATGAATATCAATCTCAAGACCTCTAAGTGCTTTTTGTAGTGACTCTTGGAATGTTCTGCCTATCGCCATAACTTCACCAACAGATTTCATCTGAGTGGTTAAATGGCGTTGTGAGCCTTTAAATTTTTCGAAAGCAAAACGAGGTATTTTTGTTACAACATAATCGATAGTTGGTTCAAATGAGGACGGCGTTTGGCCATTTGTAATTTCATTTTTAAGCTCATCTAGGGTGTAACCAACAGCCAGCTTAGCGGCGACTTTAGCAATCGGAAAACCAGTAGCTTTTGACGCTAATGCTGATGACCTTGACACTCTTGGGTTCATCTCAATAACAATCAACCTGCCATCAACTGGATTAACAGCAAACTGAACATTAGAGCCGCCAGTTTCAACACCGATCTTCCTTAAGACTGCTATCGATGCATTTCGCATTCTTTGATACTCTTTATCTGTAAGTGTCTGTGCGGGGGCAACAGTAATAGAATCACCTGTATGCACACCCATGGGGTCAATATTTTCAATGGAACAAATAATTATACAGTTATCTGCTTTATCTCTCACAACCTCCATTTCAAATTCCTTCCAACCAATAATTGACTCTTCAATCAAAACTTCATTGGTTGGAGATTCATATAAACCACGTTTTACAATGGTTTCGAATTCATCATGGTTATAAGCAATGCCACTCCCAGTTCCCCCGAGGGTGAATGATGGTCGAATAATCACAGGAAAACCATAAGATTTTTGTTTTTCGAGGGCCTCAGGAAGTGTTTTAGCAATATCCGATCTAGGCACATCCAAATGAATCTCACGCATGGCATCTCGAAATAATTCACGATCTTCAGCCATATCAATCGCTTCTTTAGTGGCACCAATCATTTCAACTGAGTGTTGATCTAAGATACCCCTGGAAGATAAATCTAATGCGCAATTTAATGCAGTTTGACCTCCCATAGTCGGCAATAATGCATCTGGCTCTTCCTTTGCTATGATCTTTGCTAGCACTTCCCATGTAATTGGCTCAATATAAATAACATCTGCCGTATCTGGATCAGTCATGATAGTGGCTGGATTAGAATTAACTAAAACTACTTTATACCCTTCTTCTCGAAGAGCTTTACAAGCCTGAACACCAGAGTAATCAAACTCGCAGGCTTGACCAATAACTATTGGCCCAGCCCCCAAAACTAATATTTTATTAATGTCCTGACGTTTAGACATATTTTATATTATCATCCTAAGTTATTGTTTTTCATATAATTAATAAAATTATCAAAGATCTCTATCACATCATGTGGACCAGGGCTAGCTTCTGGATGGCCTTGGAATGAATACGCAGGCGCATCTTTTATGGCTATCCCTTGTATCGATTTATCAAACAAAGACCGATGGGTAACAATCACATTATCAGGTAAGTTATCATCAACAATTGCAAAACCATGATTTTGACTAGTTATTGACACTTTATTAGTCTCAAGATTAATCACCGGATGATTAGCTCCATGATGGCCAAATTTCATTTTCATGGTCCTAGCTCCTGCAGCTAAACCTAACAATTGATGGCCAAGACATATACCAAACAACGGAATCCTTCTCGCTAAGGCTTCCTTGATAAAAGCTATAGCATAATCACACGGCTCTGGATCGCCTGGCCCATTAGATAAAAATATCCCATCATAGCTTTTCTTCATGACTTCTTCTAAGTCAGTCTGAGCTGGAAAGACATCAATAGAACAACCTAGAGAGTAAAGAATCCTTAAAATATTAGTCTTAACTCCATAGTCCATTACGGCTACCGTTAAATTTAAATCTCCAGGCCTCACGGACTTAAAGAATTCATCAGACTCACCTTTATCCCAAGCATAAGGCTTTTTAGTGCTTACAACGCGGGCTAAGTCTATCCCTTTAATCCCCCCAAAATTATTAGCATGATTGAGCCCCTCGTCTACCAAACGATGTTCACCCACCAAAATAGATCCCTTTAATGCCCCCTCTTCTCTTAAAATCATCGTTAATTTTCTAGTATCAATTCCCGCTATTGCAGGAACTTCATGCTTCGTAAGAAAATCTTTTAATGACATTTGAGAACGGTAATTCGAAGCAATCATTGAAGATTCCTTTATAACCAATCCTGAGGCATAAGATTGTTGTGACTCGTAATCATCGTTATTAGTGCCAACATTACCGATATGAGGATAAGTTAAGGTGACAATTTGATTTGAGTAAGAGGGGTCTGTGAGAATCTCTTGGTAGCCTGTAATAGAAGTATTAAAAACAACCTCACCAGAAGTATCGCCATCAAAACCAACTGAAATACCTTGAAAAGTTGCTCCATTTTCAAGCGTCAGTATGGCATTTTTCTTCAATCTGAGATCCTATATAGAGTGCCAAGTTAAGCTGAAAAGTAGGCACTTTATCCATTTCAGCGAGAATAAAATTTCCTGGATTCTCAGGATTGTATTCTATAACGTTGCCTATTGGCTTCGCAAGGATCTTTAAGTGTTTATCATTGATTTAATGGAATAAAAGCCACTCGATTGATCTTTTAACCATAAAGCTGCCTTAAGGGCACCATCTGCAAAGAGATTTCTGCTAGATGCACGATGAGTAAATATAAGCTCATCATAGTCATCTTGGAATGTAACTTTGTGTGTTCCAATAATCTCCCCTTCTCGAATCGAAGAAAAGCCTATTTCGTTTTGATGAAAATCCGCACCTCTTGAATCATTAATAATCTCGCTAATTGCGATCGCTGTCCCTGAAGGAGCATCCTTTTTTCCGGCATGATGCTCATCGAGAATACTGACCTGATAGTCCTCTGGCAGCTTATCAGTTATATGCCTTATAGACTCCATAAATATATGCATTCCAAGACTCATATTTCGATCATATAAAACTGGTATAACCTTAGAAGCCTCCTTAAGAACGTCAATGTCTTGACTGGACATTCCTGTTACGCCAGAAACAATGGGTTTACCTTCTTCTATTGCCACCTGAATATTCTTTGCTAACGCATGAGGAAGAGTAAAGTCAATAACCACATCAGCATCGGCTACTACCTGCTTGTGGTCAGCTAGATACTTAATATTCGATACAGCCGGAACCAAAGTACCAATATTTGCATTGTCAGGACTACATAGTGCGCCAACAAGCTGAAGATTTGGATTAATAGCTATTAGGTCGATGAGGGCTTTCCCCATCCTACCGGAAGCACCAAATATGGATATCTTTGTCATCAAATTAGCCTAATTTATCAATAAACTGTTTTACCTTATCCAGCCATGAAGTTGATCTAGGGTTATGAGTATTGTCCTTGATATTAAGACTTTCATCAAATTTCTTAAGCAATTCTTTTTGATTATTATTTAGATTGATGGGCGTCTCAACTTGTAGATGACAGTATATATCACCCATTGCTGATGACCTTAATGACTTGATCCCTTTGCCCCTTAACCGAAACACTTTTCCAGATTGTGTCTCATTAGGAATTTTAAGGGCTAAGTTTCCATCTAGGGTGGGAATTTGAATAGTGCCACCTAAAACTGCCGTAGTGTAGCTCACCGGTATGGTGCAATGAAGGTCGCCCTTATCACGAGTAAAAATTGGATGCTCTAGAAGACTGATATCAATATATAGATCTCCTGGCGGTCCACTATTCCTTCCGGCTTCACCCTCACCAGACAATCTAATACGATCACCTTCATCTACGCCGGGCGGGGCTTTTACAGATAATTTCTTTCTCTTTCGAACTCTGCCACTACCAGTACACTCACCACACGGTGAAGAGACAACCTTGCCTTCGCCCTTACAGGATGGGCATGTTTGTTGTACTGAAAAAAAGCCTTGTTGTACCCGAACTTGTCCTTGTCCATGGCAAGTACGGCATTCTGATGGAGTTGTCCCGGGCTCGGCTCCCGAACCGGTGCAACGCTGACAAGATACATGAGTGAGAATATCTATATTAACGGTATCACCGAAAACTGCTTGCTCTAGGGTAAGCCCTAATTCGTACCTTAAGTCGGCTCCTCTATAAACTTGTGAGCGTCTCTGACGTGAGCTTCCTCCAAAAATATCACCAAATACATCGCCAAACATATCTGAAAAGGCATCAGTATTAGAAAAACCTCCTCCCGTACTCTGAGCATTGAGCCCCTCATGACCGAACTGATCATAAGTACTTCGTGTTTGGGGGTTAGACAATACATCGTAAGCCTCTTTGGCTTCCTTGAAGCGCTCAACAGCTTTTTCATCATCGGGATTGCGATCCGGATGATGCTTCATTGCTTGTTTTCGATAGGCCTTTTTTAGATCTTGCTCAGAGCAATCTTTACTGCATCCAAGTACTTCATAATAGTCTCTCTTAGACACAGCTAATCCGCAACAAATCTGTTACTTATCTTTCGCTTTTTCGTCAACTTCTTCTTTCGCTTTTTCGTCAACTTCTTCTTTCGCTTTTTCGTCAACTTCTTCAAACTCACCATCTACTACATCGTGATCTATTTCGTCACCCTCTTTATCAAATGGTGTTGCTTTATTTTCATTTTGCTCATAAAGCCTTTGAGCTAGCGGAGCAGAAACCTCAGATAGCGCAACAGCTTTACTATCAATAACATCTTTACTCTCACCCTTTAGTGCCTCTTTAAGTTCGTTAATGGCTGGCTCAATTTTTGCTCTCTCTTCTTGTTCTACCTTATCTCCTAGCTCTGACAGAGTCTTCTCAGTTGCATGGACAAGGGCATCACCCTGATTTTTAGCATCGGCTAACTCTTTGAATTTCTTGTCATCTTCTGCATGCGCCTCTGCATCGGCAACCATACGCTCGATCTCATCTTCACTTAATCCAGAAGAGGCCTTAATTACAATTTTTTGCTCTTTACCCGTGGCTTTATCCTTAGCCGCTACATTTAATATGCCGTTAGCATCAATATCGAAAGAAACCTCGACCTGTGGCATTCCTCTTGATGCTGGTGGTAAATCCGTAAGATCAAAACGTCCCAAGCTTTTATTATCGCTAGCTCGCTCACGTTCACCTTGAAGAACATGAATTGTCACAGCTGTTTGGTTATCTTCAGCAGTCGAAAAGACCTGTTCTTTTTTTGTCGGTATGGTTGTATTTTTTTCTATTAGTTTTGTCATGACACCACCTAGTGTTTCAATACCGAGCGAGAGGGGGGTAACATCTAATAACAATACATCCTTAACATCTCCTGATAAAACACCTGCCTGTATCGCAGCACCTACAGCTACCGCTTCATCGGGGTTAACGTCTTTCTTTGGCTCCTTGCCAAAAAATAATTTAACCTCTTCCTGAACTTTTGGCATGCGAGTTTGACCCCCAACCAGTATCACATCATGTATATCACCCGTTGAAAGACCTGCATCCTTTAGGGCAACTTTGCAGGGTTCAATCGTCCTTACAATAAGATCTTCAACCAATGACTCTAGCTTTGCTCGCGTCAAACTAACATTTAAATGCTTAGGCCCATTTGCGTCTGCTGTAATGTAAGGAAGGTTAACTTCGGTTTGTTGCTTAGAAGATAACTCAATCTTTGCTTTTTCGGCAGCCTCTTTTAGACGTTGCTTTGAGAGTGTATCTCCTGATAAATCGATACCTGACTGTTGCTTAAATTCTTTAACCAAGAAATCAATAATGCGGTTGTCAAAATCTTCTCCACCAAGAAAGGTATCCCCGTTTGTTGCTAATACCTCAAACTGTTTCTCGCCGTCAATATCAGCAATCTCAATAATTGAAATATCAAAAGTACCGCCACCTAAATCGTAAACTGCTATTTTTCTTTCTCCTTTCACTTTATCAATTCCATATGCTAATGCAGCGGCAGTTGGCTCATTAATAATACGCTTGACCTCGAGGCCTGCAATTTTACCGGCATCTTTGGTGGCCTGTCTTTGTGAGTCATTAAAATAGGCTGGCACGGTAATGACTGCTTCAGTCACCTCTGCCCCAAGGAAATCCTCAGCCGTTTGCTTCATTTTAGCTAGAATCCTAGCAGCCACTTCTGGTGGTGCCATCTTCTTTCCATCAGCCTCTACCCATACATCTCCGTTCTCTGCCTCAGTAATTGCATATGAAACTGAAGATGCTTCCTTCTGAACAACCTCATCTTTAAATTTTCTTCCGATCAGTCGCTTGGTTGCATATAACGTATTATTTGGATTTGTTACAGCTTGACGCTTTGCTGTTTGACCAACCAACACCTCACCACCATCCTTAGTAAAGGCAACAATCGAGGGTGTTGTGCGATCTCCCTCGCTGTTTTCAATAACGCGTGCTTTATCGCCATCCATAACAGCAACGCATGAATTAGTAGTTCCTAAATCAATTCCTATGATTCTATTCATAAAAATTTTCTCCGTTATTAAATTTATAAGATTAATGTGGGGGTAGACATAAAGATTTCAAGGTCTGTCAACAGAATTATGACTTCTTTGATACGATCACACGTGCTGGTCGTAATATACGATCATGCAACTGAAACCCCTTTTGTATGACCTCAAGTATTGTTCCAGGTTCTTTATCTTCAGCGTCTTGCATAGCGATTGCCTCATGTAAGGCAGGATCAAAAGCTCGTCCTTGAGGATTTAGCACGGTAACACCAAGTGATACTAAATTATCATCGAAAAGCTTCATTGTAGCTTCAAGACCTTTCCGAAGAGTATCGGGCAGTTCTTCGCCTGAAGCATTAAGAGCAAGGTCAAGACTATCACGAACAGGAATCATCGAAGCTACGGCATATTCACTCCCGTACTTACGAGCATTCACAATATCCTTTTGTGCACGCTTTCGTGCATTATCAAGTTCTGCAGCTGTTCGCAGCAGCTGATCTTTTAAATTACTGAGCTCTTCTTCAGGCGTAAGCGCTATATCACATAAAGCATCTTCGTTATTAGCTTCTTCAGTTGTTTGCGAGTCTAACTCGGGCGCTTCATCAGGGGTATCTTGATTCACAGTCTCATCAGTTTCAAATATTGTCATGCTTTAGTATTTGGGGGTCAGGAAGATGATTTCAAGGCATTAGAGATAAATTTAGCTGTAATATCCACTATCGGAATAACTTGCTCATAGGACATTCGTATTGGACCAATAACACCTAGTACACCAACCGTCTCCTTGTCGATCATATATGGCGCCGTTATCACAGAACAATCATCAAATATTTGGTAGCCTGATTCTCGACCAATATATATTTTAACTCCGGGGCTGGTGATAGTTTTGTCCAGCAAATGCAAAAGATCTCTCTTCTCAGTAAAAGCATCAAACAACATTTTAAGCTTTTCAATATCTGCTAGCTCTTTAATGGCCATCAGATTAGTTTCACCTGATACAAAAATATCTGCACCGTCCTTAGGAATAGAATCTTCAGCAATAGTGATCGCGTCCACCATTAAATTTTTTAATTCGTGCTTGGTATTAACTAAATCTGCTAAAACATCATTCCTAATTTCTGAGAGCAATCTTCCAGAAAGATGTTTGTTTAAAAAGTTTGAACAATAGATTAGCTCAGCTTCTGAAAAAACTTTATCTAAATGCAGCACACGATTCTGTACTTCGTAATTATCAAGGATAATAATTGCTAAAATACGATTTTCAGACAACTTTAAGAATTCAATTTTTTTAAAAAAAATATTTTTATGCTTTGGTATAGAAATCAAACTAGCTAGCTTTGTCATCCCTGAGAGTGCCTGTGTAGCATTTTCTATTAAGGCCTGCTTAGTCTGGCCCGGTGAAATTGATTGCTCAAAACTATGCTTAACATCTGCACTTGTCTGATAGCGAATTAAAGAATCAACAAAAAAACGATAGCCTTGCTCTGTCGGCACTCGCCCAGAGGAGGTATGTATTGATGACACAAAGCCAAGGTCTTCAAGATATGCAAGGACGGTTCTGATGCTCGCTGGACTAAGATCAAGACCCGACTGTGTGGCCAAAGCCTTTGATCCCAATGGTAATCCATCAGATATATAACGCTCAACCAATACCTTTAATAATTGCTGAGCACGCTGGGAAGGAGCTTTTTTACTATCTTTAGTCAATATTATTTAAGTAATTAATTAAAAAAAATATACACCTTGTGATTATAATGAAGACTAACAGTTAAAAAAAAATTTAACAGTCTTTTTATTAATGAATTCTAAAGATAAAAATAATTTTCAATGTATCGGAATCTGGGCTGATTTCTCAACCGATGTCGTGGCTGAATTAAGTAAGGAAATTATCAATATACTTGTGGGCTCTGATGCCTCTTACTTTGAATTTGACCAAAGCACCTACTTAAGCAATAAAGACGTAAATAGAGAACAAATTAATAAGTGTGACCTAATTATATCCATTGGTGGAGATGGGACGCTGTTAGGTGCAGCTAGGCTCCTCTCGAGCTATGATTTGCCACTTGTTGGAGTCAATTTAGGTCGAATAGGATTTCTTACTGATATTGCACCACAAGATATTCAATCTGAGATTACAAGCATCCTAAACGGTTATTACATCGCGGAACAACGCAATCTTTTATCTGCAGAAATATGCAATAAAAACAATAAAATTAAATCTCTTGCCCTAAATGATGTTGTGGTAAAAGTCAGCACAAGCGGAAGAATGCAAGATTTTGATACTTATGTTAATGATCAATTTATGAATGTTCATGCTTGCGATGGTTTGATTATTAATTCGCCGACAGGCTCAACAGCATATGCTTTATCTTGCGGTGGTCCTATTATTGATCCTAAAGTAGACGCTCTTGCGGTCGTGCCTATTTGCCCTCATGCATTAAGTGATAGGCCAATAATTGTTAAGTCCGATTCGATAATTAAAGTAAAACTAAGACCTCGTTTTAAAGATGAGGCTGAGGTCACTTGTGATGGGAACCATATTGGTATGCTGGGTGATGATTCTGAACTTATAGTTAAACAATCACTTACGACTATACGTCTTCTCCATTCCCCTGACCATGATTATTTTGCCTCTTTGAGGTCTAAGCTTAGCTATGGTTCACGTCCTTCAGATTAACCAAACCTAAGCACCTTAATGCTCTCAAGAATTCAAGTAAAAAACCTCGCCGTAATAGAAAAAATTGAATGTGCTTTTGACTCAGGTCTAACTGTACTAACCGGTGAGACAGGCGCTGGAAAATCTCTGTTAATTGACGCACTATCTTTAGTTTCAGGCAGTCGTGCTGACCCAAGTATGGTTAGAGATGGAGCTGAAACTGCTGAGATAATTGCTGACTTTTGGACAAAAGATCATCAAGACGTCGAACAGTCTTTATCTGAACTTGAGTGGGACGATCATGAAACTCATGTATTAACTATTAGAAAGGTTATTAGTAAAAACAATCCTGCTAAAACATTTATTAATGGCCATTCAGCAACCCTTCAAGATCTTAAGCAGCTTGTTAGTCCACTAATAAATATTCATGGGCAGGGCTCGCATGAAAAACTGAGAAGAGCAGAGCTTCAGCACAAACTCTATGATCGATACCTAAGCATTGAGAGAGATCTAGACAAACTTAATAAATGCTATAAAGAATGGCAAATAATAATTCATAAAATAAAACAAATAGAAAGCTCTAGCCAAGCAAATGAAAAGGAATTAGATTTCCTAAACTTTCAACTTACAGAATTTGAGTCAATGAATTTAGAGAGAGAACACATAGAAGAGCTTGAATCGAGGCATCGAATAATGAACCATATTGCAGAGATAAAGCTCCACACCTCTCAGGCATTAAACTTAATAAACGATGATCATGCAGATGCGCTAGACAACTTATTAATTAAGCTCCGTATTGAAATTGATAGCATCAGTAACATTGATCAGCGGTTTAGCAGCTTTATAAGTACCCTTGATTCGATGCAAATTGACCTTAAAGAAATAGAATCTGAACTAAATAATTATCAAGCGGCTGATGAAATTAATGCAAGCGAAATAAGCTTAATAGAAAAAGAAATGCAAAAATTATTTGATCTCTCTAGAAAGCATCGATGTGATATGTATGAACTGATTAATATCAAAAATGAAATCGTGGAGAAAATATCCAATATCGAAGGTGATCACTTTTCAATAGATAAGTTAAAAGAGCAAAACATAACTCTTCAAGAAAACTATTATGAAATAGCAAAAAAAATATCTCATAAAAGAAATAAAAATAAAGTTAAATTTGAACAAACAATTGAAAAAAAACTACTTGAGCTAGGCTTTAAGTCATTCGAATTTAAGTTAAACTTCGAGCATCTCTCTGAGGGCAACGAGTCATGTCTCGGTACAGAATTAGTTCAATTTTATATCTCTCCTAATCCTGGGCAACCATTGGGTCCGCTTGATCTGATCGCTTCAGGGGGCGAAATGTCGCGCATCTGTCTTGCTCTAGAGCTCATAGATCTAAACGCTACAGATCCAACCACTATCATCTTTGATGAAGTTGATGCCGGCATTGGAGGAGCTATAGCAGAAATTGTGGGTACTTCACTTAATCAGTTGTCTAAACAACATCAAGTTTTGTGTATCACACACTTACCTCAAGTAGCTTGTCAGGGACAACAACATTTAAAAATATTCAAAACTCAAGAACAAGATACTACTAGCACACAGCTCGCCTTATTAAATAAGGAAACTCGCTTAAATGAAATAGCACGAATGCTTGGTGGTGTAAACATTACAAAAACCACTAAAGAGCATGCTAAAGAAATGTTAGCCTAGGCTTTCTTTTTTGGGGTTACATAAAGGACTAAGCTATGATCAGTAAGCACATAGCCATGCTTTTCAGCTACCTCATGCTGTAACTGCTCAATGGCTTCATTTGAAAATTCAATAACATTTCCGGTTTCAAGGCATATCATATGGTCATGATGCTCTTGATCTTTTAATTCAAAAACAGCAACATTACCTTCAAAATTATGTCGAGTAACTAACTGGGCCTGCTCAAATTGAGATAACACACGATAAACAGTAGCAAGACCAACTTCACTACCCTCTTCAGTTAATTTACGATAAATATCTTCGGCGCTCATATGACGCTGATGATCCGATTCAAGAATTCGAATAATTTTTAGCCTAGGAGAGGTTACTTTTAAGCCAGCATCTCTTAAATCCTTCTCTTCCATCTATGTGATTCTATCTATCATTACTATCTTAGTTTACTTATAATGCTTAAAAGGTCAAAGCAAGAACATATGATTAAAATTAATTACCTAAAATTCCTTATTTTAACTGTGCTGTCATTCGGTCTTTTGTGTGGCTGTGTTTACAAGCTAGAGGTTCAACAGGGCAATTTGATTGATATTGATGATCTAGAAAGTGTAAATATTGGTATGACGCCGAGGCAAGTCATTTACTTGCTTGGAAGCCCGGTACTCGATGACCCACTTCAGAACGATCACTGGAATTATATTTATTATAAAAGCGACATTGAAAACAATAACTTTCAACCACAAGGGGTAACTATTTTTTTTGAAAATGGTGTGGTCTCTCGTGTCGATCAATCAAACATCAACCCTTAAGCTTTCCAATTGCCCGACCATTTGCATAAGCTAACTTCCGTGCATCTCTTGGGTGGATAACAAGAGGAAAAATAATTTCAATACGATCACCTGAAACCAAAGTACGATCACCGCTAACAGGCTTACCATAAATACCATAACTAACTTGGGAAATCTCTTCCTCGATCATACCTAAAAGTTGGCTAGACTCCACTACGTCATCAACAGTCAGTGAGTCCTGAAAAGGCATTTCATAAATATATTGGCAATCACTTTTTAAAAGCACTACCTGAACAATTGCATTTTTGACGTTACTTACCATAGACTGATTTTGCTCGCTCGAAAAAGGCATTAAGCTGTCTTAAAGACACCTCTTTAAACATTAATCCAAATACTTTAGAGAGCGGTGATATTGACATTTCGAAATCAATCTCCAATATCACGCGACACCGGTCTTGATCTATAGGCTCAAACATCCAACAACCTTTAAAGTTTTTGAACGGTCCACTAACTAGTTCAAGCTCAATACAAGAAGAATCAATCAATCTATTATAAGTTGTGAATGTTTTAGTAAAACCTCCCAGTCCAATCTCTATACTGGCATCCATATAGTTATTACCAGCTCGCTTAACTTGAGAGGAACAGACCCAATCAAGAAAAAGTGGATAGCTTTCTATATCATTGACTAAGTCATACATCTGCTTACAGGTATATGGCACCAATTGAGATTGTCTAACTGAATGCATGAACTTAAATTACCCCCAGACCATCTAGGAAAATAATAGCGATACCCACGGGAGCAACGTATCTTGATAAGAAGCGCCATACCTTAAATCCAGAAAGATAAGATGTATTTATTTCAACCTGACTAATGGCTGAAGAAAGTTTCCACCCTGCAAATATACTTATTAGAAGACCCCCAAAAGGAAGCAATAGATTGGCCGTTAAAAAGTCAAAATTATCAAACCAGGTGCCATGCCAAAAAGTAAAACCAGAAAGAGAATTAAATGAAAAAACACTCAGTAAACCAATGGACCAAACAGAAAAAGCAATCACGCAGGTTGACCGCATTCGGCTCCAGTCAAAAGCTTCGATCATCCAGGCTACCCCTGGCTCAATCAGACTAATGGAAGAAGTCCATGCAGCAGCAACAAGTAATATAAAAAACAAAAAAGCAATAACAGAAGGGAATGGCAGTGAGGAAAAGGCTACAGGTAAGGTTTGAAAGATAAGTCCTGGGCCCTGCCCAGCATCAAGACCGTTTGCAAAAACTACAGAAAAGATAATAATACCGGCAATTAAAGCAATCGCAGTGTCGGTAAAGACAATGGAAGCTGCAATACGCGAAAGTGAATAATCTTTAGGTAAATAAGCACCGTACGCCATAACCGCCCCCATACCCAAGCTTAGCGTAAAGAAAGCATGTCCAAGCGCAACCAAAACACCTTCTGACGTGAGCGCCTCGAAATCAAACTTAAAAAGAAAAATAAATGCAGCAGCGGCATCACCATTAATCACGCTAAAGATAAACAGAGTTAATAACAAGACAACCAGCAGCGGCATCAGAACTCTTATGGAACGTTCGATACCACGGATTAATCCCTTTGATACAACATATGCAGTCAAAATCATAAATAAGGTATGCCAAAATAGGACATTTAAGGGCGAGCCAACCACACCGTCAAAAATTGCCGGCGCTAACTCCACTGAGACTTGGCTAAGCGACCCATTAATAGCAAGAAACGCATAATTCATTGCCCAACCAGCAATCACACTATAGTAAGAGAGTATTAGGGCTCCGGTAAATACACCTAAACTACCAATTATAGACCAGCTACTATTGCCTGCATGAGCGGTTCCCAATTCTCGCATCGTTTGAATGGGATTTTTTTGACCCATTCGTCCAAGGAGAATCTCTGACATTAGTATTGGCATTCCAATTGCTAGAATGCATAGCAAATAGACAAGCACAAAAGCGCCTCCACCATTCATGCCCGCAATATAAGGAAATTTCCAAATATTACCAAGCCCTACTGCTGAGCCTGACACTGCTAATATAAAAGCAAACCTTGTGGACCATTGACCGTGAATATTCTTAGATAAATTGCTCATGTCGGAAGTCTTGCTCAATGTCGTATAATGAAATCCTAGCTTAACGAAATTTAATCATCATGCAAATTACCTATAATAAAAAAGCGCGTTTTGACTACTTTATCGAAGATGAGATTGAGAGCGGAATGGTGCTAGAAGGCTGGGAAGTTAAAAGCCTTAGAGCAGGTAAAGCCCAGCTCGTGGATAGCTATGTCATCATTAAGGGGAGTGAAGCTTTTTTGTTGGGTTGTGTGATCACGCCGCTGAGCAGCGCCTCCACGCATATAGATCCGGAAGCTAATCGAACAAGAAAACTTCTGTTACATAAAGTTCAGATTGACCGATATAAGGGCTTAATAGACCGTAAAGGATACACGTTAATCGCACTGGATCTCCACTGGAAAAAAGGTAAGGCTAAAGTTTCAATTGGTATCGCTAAAGGTAAAAAAATGCATGATAAACGTGCAACCATTAAAGATAGAGAATGGAAACGTGACAAAGAAAGGTTAATGAAAAAATCACAATAACTTGTTTATTTTCAAATACTTCTGTAAAAAATACCATCATTCGTTTAACATTAATTTCTTATGGGGGCGACTGGCTTCGACGTGGGTCATGAATCTTCAAGTGCATGCCGAGGTACAGCTAACTCGTAAAACTAACTGTAAATATATAGTTGCAAATAACGACAACTACGCATTAGCTGCTTAAAAACCAGTGTAATGCCTTCTGCCTGGGTAGTGCTTGTACTCTCAGTTCCAGGAGTCGCAAATACAAGATCGTTTGATGACGCGCCTTGCGTCTGATTTCTAAAGTAATACAAGGCTGGTCTTAGGTCTTCCCTGACTGCTGGGTAGCTTAAGATAAGATCAATAGCAGAATAAGCATGTAGACCTTGTTGCCGAAGGCTTGCGGACGCGGGTTCAATTCCCGCCGCCTCCACCATATTGACGTCTAGTGAGATTCATGGATGTCCTAAAGCCCGCTAACTTCGGGCTTTTTATTAGATTTAGCGTCCAACATAGATTAGAGAAATCCATTGACATCTGGGGGCATATTTGGGGGCATCTCTACAGAAACAGATATATAATTCGTTTATTTTTCAATAGTTTACAGTGCCTTATTGATTGACGCCGCCTCCACCATATTGACGTCTAGTGAGATTCACCTCCGTTTCAATCATCGCCTTTATTGGAAAACAGTATAGAGAGTTTTTTTGCCCTCAAAGCATAAAGCTCTATTTGGACGCCTTCTTTTTCATCACCTTCTGAAACTTCATCTAACCCTACTTTCCAGTTGAGCAAGAACCCTTGTTTTACCTTCTTAAAACTTTCTGAAGAATTCTTGGGGCACGACAAAAGGTAATTCTTTATCTGACGCAAAAATTTTTGTTTGCAATCAATTTGGGAAAGGTAATATGGATCCTTTACTAGAGGTTTGTAAGAAACTAGGATTGGAGATTCATTAACATTTCTTTGTAGAACCGATACCAGTCACTTTGAAAAATTTCTTGTGGGTCGTATTTAAGTTTGAGCTCTAAAAAATTTGGAAATTGTGGGTAAGCTTCAAGCAACTGATCTCTTGTAGCCCAGCGGTGGTACGTAAGGTAGTAAGAACCCTCGTAGCTTAATGCCAACTCAATCAGTAGTTGAAAATCACTACGGGCCTTGTCCAATCCCAATTCGGAATGCTCCACACGTAGATTAAACACAATACAAGCGTAGTCCTGTTTAGCCCAAGGTAGAAAAGTTTCTGTATCGGTTTTGATCAATCTGATGGTTCCGTAGATGATATCCAACTGCTGCTGTTCATTTGATGCAGCAAGATCAGCCATGAAATCATGGATTCTATGCTGGGGAACGTAAACTTCGCTGATCATTAAAGATCCAGCTTCGTAATCTGGAAGCACCCCCTCTAAGTAAGTTTCATAGTTTTCATCGTAGTATCCCAGTTGATGGGTATCGGTCCAATATATCTGACCATTAGTACTCAAATAATAATTTGTGTAGTCATCGTAGGCTTGAGCTTTATCGGAATGGGCTAATGCTAATAGTTCCCTCCATTGATTAGGTGAAATCCTTCTTTGTTCATCTAGGTGTATTGGCGTATCTAAAGGAACGGGCTTATAAAATGAATAAACGCCCGTTGTTAAGAAGTCATCTGCTGCTCCATCAGTTTTAAATTGAAGATCACCGTACAAGTACCCATCATCAATTCTCTGGCTGGTCATAGAAGAAAAATCGGACAAATTAATAACCTCAATATGGCGGACTAACTTCTGCCTAGGAGATAATCTCAGATCAACTTCGGTGATCACCCCAAACAGTCCATACCCACCGATCACAAGACCAAATAATTCAGTATTTTCTTCCCGACTTACATTAATTTCTTGGCCTTCAGAATTTATTAATCTGAAACTTTCAACGTCCTGAACCATGGGTTGCAGCGACAGACCCCGCCCATGGATGTTGGAAGATAATGCACCTCCGATGGACAGTCGGTCTGCTCCGGTTTGTTTTTGGGTAATACCCCATTTGTTTTCGCTGTTATCTTGAGAAGCAATAAGGTATTCAATTAGTTCGGGCCACTGGATGCCAGCTTCAACAGTTACAATTCCCTTTTCTCCATCAAATTTAAGCACATCATTCATACCAGACATATTTAAATGAACAGTACCTGTACCGTACTGTTGGCCACCCATTGAATGCTGTCCTCCTGAAATGCTGATGGATTTGTCATTATTTATGGCATCTCTTACCAAGCTCAAAACTTCATCAGTCGAGGTAGGATAGTGAATTGAATCGACTATTGTGGGATTAAGCTTAGAATGAAGGTCATTCAGAACATTGTGAGTCGATACGCAGCCCGCAATCCAAAGAAAAGCCAACAAATGGATCGCAAATCCAAACCGATAGAGAGTGTCTTTCATCAAGCCTCAACAAATAAATCTAATGATAGATTAATGTAACACTAGATGTAACATTTCAATAATAGAAATAAGACAACTTATGACATTCGTTCAGAATTATTATAATTTATTACATAATATCTAATTTTATGTTGGAATATATCAATGACTTGGTCTCCCCCAGTAACGTTCGCAGAAAAATTAAAGAATTGCTTTTTTCCATCAAGGCTATACCTAAGATTAGTTGTTAGAAAGAATTTGAAAAAGGGTGAAAATGAACTTCATTTACTACCCTTTATGACTGATAAAAATAAGGCATCTATTGACATAGGTGCCAACAAAGGTGTTTTTACCTATTTATTATCAACACTGTCTACGAAAGTTTATGCTTTTGAGCCCCACCCTAAAGTTTATGAAGTACTTAAAAGTAGAAAAATAAAAAATACTACAACTTATCAAGTGGCATTATCTGATAAGTCAGAGATAGCTGAACTTCTTATTCCCCTTAATGAAAAAACGAAACGTTATTCAAATTCAGGCGCTACCTTAAGCAAAGTAAAGGTCTCT
>Ga0114996_10000682_pt1 | contig 47227 bp, 37 predicted proteins | sample ArcticOcean_MG_C_4_FD_87039 | JGI IMG/M metagenome (GOLD analysis project Ga0114996, IMG submission 87039) | Marine microbial communities from western Arctic Ocean - ArcticOcean_MG_CB4_134 | ecosystem: Environmental > Aquatic > Marine > Oceanic | place: Arctic Ocean: Canada Basin | collected... | reverse complement strand
TACCCCGTCCCCAGAGCCGCTGGAACTTGTTCCCGCAGGTAACATGGCGATGTTATGGCTAACAGTTACGACACAGTGGTTATAGGCGGCGGCATTGTCGGCATTGCGGCGTCGCGCTTGCTGGCCCAAAAAGGGCTCAGTTGCGCAGTTCTGGAAAAGGATTCTGTGGGCAGCCACGCGTCTGGTTTTGCCTACGGCGGCCTTCACCCTTATTCCGGGTCCGACATTCCCGGCCACCTCACCGGCATGGCCCGGCGCGGGTATGAACTTCATGAAGAGTTGGCCGGGACGCTGCCCGAGACTACCGGGGTGAACACCGAGTACCGGCGCAAGTCGACGCTGTCACTGGCGTTCACCGAACGCGAGGTCGCCAGCGCTCGCGCTCACCTCGACTGGATGCGCACTGAGGGCGCGGACGCCGAGTGGCTGGACGGCGACGGCCTGCAAGCTGCCGAGCCACGGGTGTCACCCCAGGCTCTTGGCGCGGTGCTGAACGCGAGCACCGCCGAGGTGGAGCCGTACAGGTTCTTGCTGGCACTGGCGCAGGACGCCGAGAGCCTTGGCGTCGAGATTCTCAATCGCCGGGCGACTGGCCTGACGCGTTCGGGTGAAAGCGCAACGGGCGTTACGCTCGACAACGGCGACGTGCTGGCGTGCGGCTCGGCGCTGCTTGCGGCAGGGCCCTGGACCGAGGCGCTGGCCACGGCTTCGGGCACGTCGGTCGGCATACGGCCTTTGAAGGGGCAGATTCTTCGCCTTGATGCGCTCGGTGAACCCTACGAGCTGTCCATAGGCTGGGCGGGCAACTATGTCACGTCCAAGCCGGACGGCCTGGTCTGGGCGGGCACCACCGAAGAGGACATCGGCTTCGACGAGAACACCACGGCCGAGGCCCGTGACGCCGTCATGGAAGGCTTACTGCAAATGGTCCCTGGCCTGGCGGACGCCCGGCTCGTAAAGCAGACGGCCTGCCTGCGCCCGATTTCCGGCGACGGTCTGCCCGTAATCGGCGCGCTGCCCGGCTGGGAGGGCGTCACGGTGTGCACGGGCGCCGGTCGCAAGGGCATCCTGCTCGGCCCGGCGATGGCGGAGATGGCCGTGGCCATGCTGACTGGCGGTCAGCCGAACGACGACCACACGGCCTTCGGGCCGGACCGGTTCGCCTAATCCCGACGCTGCCGGGTCAGGCGTTCTGGCTAGCCCGCGAACTTGGCTGCGACGTGGCGGCGCTGGATCTTGCCGGTGGCCGTGCGCGGCAGTTCCTCCGCTATGTAGATTGAGTCGGGAACTTTGAACGACGCCAGCTTCTGCGCGCAAAAGGCCTTTATTTCGTCTTCGGTCGCCTCGCCGCTTAGCACGACCGCGGCGTGGACGCACTCCCCGTACATGGGGTCCGGCACGGCGAATGAAACGGCCTCGGCGACGGCGGGGTGCCCGAGCAGCGCCTCGTCCACTTCGAGCGGGGATATTTTTTCTCCCGCTCTGTTGATCAACTCTTTGAGGCGGCCCGTCAGCGTCAAATAACCGTCGGGAGTAAGGACGCCCTGGTCGCCGGTGCGGAACCACTCGCCCCAGAACGCCGTGGCGTTTGCCTCCGGGTTGTTGGCGTAGCCGTGCGTCACGTTCGGGCCGCTGACGCAGACTTCGCCCTGCTGACCGGCGGGTACTGCGTTGCCCGACTCGTCTCTTATAGACACGCCGACGCCTGTTCCGGCACCCACGGTTCCCGGCCGACGATCACCGGGCGGCAACGGGTTGGAGGACATCTGGTGGGACGCCTCGGTCATGCCGTACGCCTCTAAGAAGGGGGCGCCGAAACGGGCCTCGACGGCTGCGATGGCGACCGGAGACATGGGCGCCGAACAGGAGCGAATGAAACGGAAGCTCTTTTCGGGAGCGCCGTCGGCGTCGGCCTTGTCCAGCAAAATCTTGTGAATGGTGGGCACGCCCGAGTACCAGGTGGCACCGGTCTGGCGCTGGGTGGGCCAAAAGGTACTGGCAGAAAATCGGGGCGGCAGGACGATCGTGCCTCCCGAAAACAGCGTGGACAACGCAACACCGATAAGCCCGTGCACATGGAATAGCGGCATCACGACCATGGCAACATCGCTTTCATCGAGCCTGTAGGTCTCTGAAATGTTTCGCAGCGACGCCAGCAGGTTGCCGTGAGTGAGCGGCACGCCCTTCGGCCTGGACGTGGTGCCCGACGTATGCAGGAACAGGGCGGTCGCATCGGCCCGAGGAGGGGTAGGAGTGCCGGTGGCCGTTAGCTCGGTCCCAGCGACTGAAATTTTGACGGTAGTCCCGTCCAGCCATGCGTCGGCGGTCTTTATTCCGAGCTTGTTCGCCGCCTCTCGGCTGGCGTGCTGAGACGGCGGCAAGAGGGCCAGCTGGCTGTCGGCGTCCTGCATGAAAAACTCGAACTCGGCCGCCGTGTATGCCGGGTTTAGCGGAGCGGCTACGGCCCCTGCCTGGGCGACGGCCAGGAAGGTCGTCATGAACTCGACGTCGTTTCCTAAAACTATGGATACCGGCCTGCCGGGTTCGACGCCCGCGCCCGCCAGCAGCCCGGCGACCCGGTCTACTTCTCGCTTTAAGTGCCCATAGGTAACGGTGGGGCCGTCGGGCACGATGATGGCGGCCCTGTCTTCGGGGTGGTTTTGCAGGATCGAACTAATTAGTGGCATGCGCTGACCTCATAGCGTAGATATCATAACTTCGCACCATGCCAATCTCATCAACAAACGCAGTAGTTTTTCAGTCGGGCGGTTCGACGCCGGTTATTAACCGGAGCCTCGCTGGCGTGGTGTCCGGGGCACTCGCGAGCGACCGTATTGACCGGGTCTACGGCGCGCGGCGGGGTATCGAGGGCCTGATAGATGGCGGGCCCGACCGCCTGCCCGACCTCACCGACCTGTCCGCCGCTCTGCTTCGCCGTATCGCCCGGACGCCGGGTGCGGCCCTCGGCTCCACCCGTAAAAAGGCAACTGGCCAGGACATAGAGACGGCTCTGGCAACGATGCGTCGGCTCAATATCGGCTACTGCTTCCTCATCGGGGGAAACGACTCGGCGGAGACGGGCTACGCTCTCGCAGAGGCAGCAAAAACGAAGGGCATCGACCTGGCCGTCATGCACGTTCCAAAAACAATCGACAATGACTTAGTCGGCACCGACCACTGCCCCGGCTACGGCAGCGCGGCCCGCTTCGTCGCCCTTGCCACGATGGGAGCTGGGCGTGACGCCGAGACCATGGGCGACGCCTCTCCCATAGCCTTCATAGAGGTGATGGGTCGCGACGCGGGCTGGCTGCCCGCCGCTGCCGTTCTCGGCAAGCGGGAAGAGCGAGATGCACCGCACGTTCTCGGCCTGCCCGAGGTCCCGATTGATGAGCAGCGCTTCACCGACGCCGTCGAAAAGGCCTACAAGCGGTACGGTTTCGCCGTCGCAGTGGTGTCAGAGAACACTCGCGGCGTTAACGGAGTGCTGGGCGGAGACGCCGCACCGGACCGGCCAGTCCGGCCAAACCGAGTGGATCCCTTCGGCCACCCGTACTTTCCCAGCCCGGCGGCCCATCTAGCGTCACTGGCCGAGAAGCGGCTTGGCGTCAGGGTCCGGGTAGAAAAGCCGGGCACCATCCAACGCTCAATGGCCGCCTGCGTCTCCAGCGTCGATGCCGACGAGGCGGAGCAGGCGGGCAAGGCGGCCGTCGCCTACGCATTGGCCGGGCACTCGGGCGAGATGGTGGCGCTACAAAGAGCCGAGGGCCGAGCCTACGGGTGCGAGTACGGCCTAGCACCGTTGTCGCAGGTTGAAGGAGCGGTAAAGGCGCTGCCGCCGGAGTTCCTTGACCCGGACAGATACTTCGCCACAAAGGCCTTCGCCGACTACGCCAGACCGTTGATAGGCGCCCCTTTGCCGCGCTTCGGCCGCATAGACTAGCGGTCAGTCACTACCGCGTCGGCCTCGATTTCGACGAGCATGTCGGGGTGTACGAGACCGGCCACTTCGAGCATCGAGGTGACCGGAGGATGTGCGCCGAAGTGCTCACGGTGCGCCCGCCCGTACTCTTCCCAGCGCGAAATGTCGGTGACGAACAGGCGCGTCCTCACGACGTTCTCTATCGACACGGATAGCTCGCCCAGCGCATCTCGAATTATCTCCAGACAACGCACCGTCTGGGCGTAGGCGTCACCCGGTGCAGACACCCCTCCACCATCCGCCACGGCGGCGGTACCGGCCACGAAAACGAGGCCCCCCGCCTTCACGGCCCGGCAGTAACCCACCGATTTCTCCCAATCCGAACCACTGAACGCTCTTTCTATTTCCATCTAAACGCTCCCTTGTACGCTCCCTGTTTGGTTTGCGGGTTCGGTGGGCTGGCATTACCGCACCGATCATCAGGATGTTGCCACAACTCATAAAGGCGTTGGCTCGTCCGTACCCAGGGGAGGCGACTTGGGGACGGGGTGCCCTCAGGGCTCCTGTTTGACACCGAGATTGGCCCTCGGGTACGATCGCTAGGTAGGCAAACTGAATAACACTGCTCTTATCAAGAGAGGCGGAGGGAACGGCCCTTCGAAGCCCGGCAACCATTCGGACCAAGTGGCCGAAACGGTGCCAATTCCGACGAGCTTCCAGCCACTGGCTGGAGGATCGAGAGATGAGAGTAGCGTCTGATCAGACGTTACAGACTCTTCTCGTATTCTCGGGTGGGTCTTTTTTTGTGCCGTTTCCCCACGAGGACCGGTAGTGACGACGACAAATTCAGCCGCGAATACGACCCCGAGGTCAATGAATTGGGCAGGCGACTTTTCGACAGCGGCACTTGATATGCCCACTTTCGAAGACGTCATCGATGCCATTCGCACCAACTCGCTAACCGGAAGTGAAGTCCCGGCCGCCGGAGCCTTTGCATGCGTGCTAGCCGCGCGCTCATTGCTTGGGGAGAGCACTCACGACTACTTCAGCCGCCTGCTTCAGGCCGTACTCAGCGTCGAGCGTTCCCTGCCGGGCGACGCCGGACTGACTGGTGCAGTGAAACGAATTCTGGCCGCAGCCGACCGGGCAGACGGGCTGGCGAACGGACCCGAACGCGTGGTCCAGGCCATTGAGACCGAGGCCGAACGCATTTCTCACGGTCTCGCCAGGGCTCGGAACAACTCGACCGGAATTGGCCTAGTCTAGTAGTGCAAATGGCTGAGGCAAAGATCGCGTTCATAGGCGGCACCGGCCTGTACGACTTCGAAGGACTGCAGGACGCCCGCGACGTCCGGGTGACGACGCCGTTCGGCGACCCCAGCGACGCTATCGTCGTGGGCCGACTGGGAGAAACGCCGGTCGCGTTTCTACCCAGGCACGGCAAGGGACATCAGTATCCACCAACCAGCCTGCCCGCTCGGGCCAACATCTACGCCCTCAAGACGCTGGGCGTGGAGCGCATCGTGTCGGTGAACGCAGTGGGCGCGCTAAGTGACGACATTGAACCAAGGGACGCTGTGGTGCCGGACCAGCTCATCGACAGGACACGCCAGCGAGTGAGCACGTTCTTCGACTCTGGAGTGGTGGCGTACATAGGTTTCGCCGACCCGTTTTGCCCGGAGCTGTCACCGCTTGTCGCGGCCGCTGCACAGCCCCATACCCGCGTGCACACGAGTGGCACCATGGTGGTTATGGAGGGCCCCGCCTTTTCCACCAGGGCGGAGTCGAGGATGTACCGGGCCTGGGGAGGCACCGTCGTGGGGATGACTGTGCTACCTGAAGCTAAACTGGCGAGGGAAGCAGAGATTTGCTACTCATCGCTCTCCCTGGTCACAGACCGGGACTCCTGGCACGAGGGCGAGGCGGTCACCGTTGAGGAGATAGTCGGCCACCTGGAAGTCAACGTCGCGGTGGCACGGAAAACCTTCTCCGACCTTGTAGCTTCCCTGCCGGACAAACGTGGATGCAAGTGTGGAGCCGCTTTGAGCAGCGCTATAATTACGAGTCGCGACAAGATATCGGCCCAGACGCGCGCACACCTTGGGCCGATCATCGACAAGTACCTGTAACGGAGAGCCCGACCATGCCCAGACAAGAACCCGGCGAGCCGTATAACCGGCTCGACCTGACCGAAGCCCTAGAACTTTTCGGGGAAGACGACACGACCGTGGTGGACGTTCGCCGCCCAGACGAGTACGCCGAAGGGCACGTCAAAGGCGCACTCTTCATCACCGTCGACGACATACTCGCCAGATTCGCCGAACTTCCCGAGACCGGGCGGCTGCTGTTCATCTGCGCCCAGGGGGTCAGGAGCGGCCTGGCCTGCGAGATGGCGGCGGCGATGGGCATACCCGCCGACCGGCTGTACAACATTGAGGCGGGAACGGGCGACTGGATCGCGGCGGGCCACCCCACCAGCGTGGGGGACGAGGCGTAGGCGAGCGCCAAGCCAGAATTCATGACAATAAACACTTCAGGATTACTCGTCGTGGGCTCGGTAGCCTATGACTCGGTCAGGACGCAGGCGGGCAGCAGGACCGACGCCCTGGGCGGCTCGGCTACTTACTTTTCGCTCGCTTCCAGCTACTTCTCGCCGGTCGGGGTCGTAGCAGTAGTCGGGGACGACTTTCGGGAAGACGACCTCGAACTGCTACGCACCCACAAGGTCGACATCTCCGGCCTGGAGCGCAAGCCCGGCAAGACGTTCCGGTGGGCAGGGGTCTACGACACAGCGGACGTCAATACTCGAGAGACCCTGGACACGCAACTCAACGTGTTCGCCGACTTCAGCCCGGCCCTGACGGCCGAGCAGAGCAAGGCTGATTACCTGTTTTTGGCCAACATCCACCCGGCGCTGCAACTGGACGTGCTGGAGCAGATGGATTCTCGGCCCAAGCTGGTGGCGCTGGACTCGATGAACTTCTGGATAGAGGGCAACAAGGCAGACCTGAAAAAGGTTGTCGAGCAGGTCGATGTACTGATCATCGACGAGAACGAGGTGAGGGAGTTCTCCGACGAACGCAACCTCGTATCGGCCGCCCGGGCAGTGCTTCGAATGGGCCCCACGGCGGTGGTGATTAAGCGCGGCGAACACGGCGTGCTGATGTACCTGAGTGAGCCCGACGGCTCGGAGTCGGTGTTCGCCTGCCCGGCTCTCCCGCTGGATCACGTTATTGACCCGACCGGTGCGGGGGACAGCTTCGCCGGTGGGTTCATGGGCTACCTGTCGGCATCGGGCGCGACGGCGAGCACTCTGCCGGCCGCCACACTGCGCCGAGCGGTCGCGTTGGGCTCCGTAATGGGCTCGATAACGGTGCAGGGCTTCAACATGGAGGCCCTTACCGGCGCATCTAAAGCGGACATTCAGGGCCGCTTCGACAAGTTCCACGCCCTGACGCAATTAAACGAGGCGCCAGGCGGCAACGGCCTGCCCTGGAGCAATTGAATAGCAACGAAGTCGGTTAACAATATTTGCTCGTCGAAGCGATGAGGCCATGAGTCGAAGAGCCCGAGAGCGAACTTAGTGAGCGGAGAACATATGACAACCATTCCTTACGACGTAAAAGACCTGGGCCTGGCCGCAGAGGGCAACAGGCGAATCGAGTGGGCCGCGCGCGAAATGCCGGTTCTGAAGCAAATACGCGAACGGTTCGGGAAAGAAAAGCCGCTCAAGGGCATCACCGTCGCGGCCTGCCTGCACGTGACGACCGAAACGGCAAATCTTATGCTGGCCCTGCGGGACGGCGGCGCCGAGGTGCACCTGTGCGCCTCCAACCCCCTGAGCACCCAGGACGACGTGGCCGCATCGCTCGTCGCCGATCACGGCATCTCCACATACGCCATCACTGGCGAGGACAACGAGACCTACTACAAACACATCGACGCGACGCTGGACGCCAAGCCCCACATGACCATGGACGACGGCGCCGACACCGTCATCCGGGCACTCACCGACCGCTCCGAGGTGCTAGACGGCATCATCGGCGGCTGTGAGGAGACTACGACCGGCGTTATCCGCCTCACTTCCCTCGCAGATGAGGGTCTGCTCAAATACCCGATCATCGCGGTCAACGACGCCGACACCAAGCACTTTTTCGACAACCGCTACGGCACGGGCCAGAGCACTCTCGACGGTATTACCCGGGCCACCAACATGCTTTGGGCTGGCAAGACGGTCGTCGTGGCCGGTTACGGCTGGTGCGGCCGGGGCGTGGCCAGCAGGGCCACCGGCATGGGAGCCAAAGTCGTCGTCACTGAAATCAATCTGATTCGCGCGCTGGAAGCGGCCATGGACGGCCACCAGGTACTGCCGATGGAGCAGGCGGCCCGGATAGCCGACATCATCATCACCGTCACCGGCGGCATGAAGGCAGTGGACAAGAAGCACTTCGAAGACATGAAGGACGGAGCTGTAGTGGCCAACAGCGGCCACTTCGACGTGGAGTTGGACCTGCCCGGCCTGGAAGAACTCAGCGAGAGCAAGCGGGAAGTGCGCAAGTTCGTCGAAGAGTACGTTCTGGAGAACGGCCGCAAGGTCTACGTGCTGGGGCAGGGTCGCCTCATCAACCTGGCAGCAGCAGAGGGTCACCCCTCGGCCGTAATGGACATGAGCTTCGCCAACCAGGCGCTGTGCGCCGAGTACATCGTCAATGCCGCTTCGGGGCTGGAGAACAAGGTCTACCCGGTGCCGAAAGACATCGACGAAGAGGTCGGGAAGCTGAAGCTGCATGCGATGGGTATCAAGATCGACACCCTGACCGCCGAGCAGTACGAGTACCTGCACTCCTGGAACATAGGAACCTAGAGCGAGCCCGGCTCGCGGAGAAGCAATGAGGCCATGAGCCGAAGAGCCATAGAGTGAGCCCCGCGAGCGGAGAACACGAACCCGCCCCTTACCCGGATTGCTTTTGCTGCGGGGCCGACAATCCGAAGGGGCTGGGTCTGGCATTACGGCTCGAGGGCGAGGTGCTGAAGTCCGAATTCACTGGCGGGCCCGAGCACCAGGGCTGGCCCGGAATAATGCACGGCGGGGTAGTGTCCGCGCTGCTATACGAGGTACTGGAAAACATGGCTTACTTTCAGGGTAAGACCACGATGATGAAGTCCATGAGCACCGACTATCGCAGGCCGGGGCCAATAGGAAAGGAACTGGCGCTTACGGCCCGTATTGAGGGGGCCAGCGGGCGCAAAGTGACTACGTCGGCAACGCTGAGCGACGGTGAAAACACCATCGCAGAAGGCAAAGCCGAACTGGTCGAAGTTAAGCCAGAACGGCTAATTGCGAAAACGATGAGGCCGAGAGCCGAAGAAGACCTGACGAGCGAGGCGGAGCCTCGCGGAGAACAAAACGGAGAACCCAATGTCGTCTAGCCTGACCAATTCACCCAAGTATTTCTTCACGTCGGAGTCGGTGACCGAGGGTCACCCGGACAAGCTCTGCGACCAGATTTCGGACGCGGTGCTCGACGCCATACTGCTGCACGACCCCAAGGCGCGCGTCGCATGCGAGACGGCGACCACGACCGGTCTCGTAATGGTGTTCGGCGAGATCACGACCGACCACTACGTCGACATTCCGACGATTGTGCGGCACACCATTAGAGACATCGGCTACACCGACTCGTCGTACGGCTTCGACTTCCAGTCCTGCGGCGTGCTCGTGTCCCTCAAAGAGCAGTCGCACGACATCTCCGGCGGCGTCACCCGGTCCATCGAGGTCCGTGAAGATGCCGAGGGCAAAGAAAACGAAGCGGAGAGCCTGGGGGCGGGCGACCAGGGAATGATGGTCGGCTTTGCCTGCACCGAGACGCCGTCACTAATGCCGCTGTCCATAGAGCTGTCGCACAAGCTATGCCTGAGAATGGCCGAGGTACGTAAGGACAAGGTCATTCCCTACCTACGGCCGGACGGCAAGTCACAGGTGACGGTGGAGTATGAGTACGGCGTACCGAAACGGTTGGACACCGTTGTTCTGAGCACCCAGCACAACCCTGAGGTCAGCCAGTCGGTTATCGAACGGGACCTCATTGACGAGGTGGCGATGAAGGTCATCCCCGAGCAGTACCGAGACAAGGACACCAAGTACATCATCAACCCTTCCGGTCGGTTCGTCACTGGTGGCCCGGTGGGCGATGCCGGTCTGACCGGCCGCAAGATTCTCGTAGACACCTACGGCGGCCAGGCGCGGCATGGCGGTGGCGCGTTCTCTGGCAAGGACCCGACCAAGGTAGACCGCTCGGCGCACTACGCCGCCCGCTACGTGGCCAAGAACCTGGTCGCGGCCGGGCTGGCCGAACGGCTGGAGTTGCAGGTTTCCTACGCCATAGGCATGGCGAACCCCGTATCTGTTGCCGTGGAGACGTTCGGCACTAACCACGTTGAAGACGCCAAGATCGTGGAAATGGTGGACAAGCACTTCGACCTGCGACCGGGCGCGATCATCCGTGATCTCGACCTGCGACGACCCATATACACCCAGACTGCAGCGTACGGGCACTTCGGACGGGACGATCTCGATCTGCCCTGGGAGAAGACCGACAAGGCCGCCCAGATTCGCATCGACGTTTTCGGAGCGGACGCAAGCTAGCCGCCCCCACCTCTAAGCGCGGGAATAAGAGCGGGAGCATTAACAGGAGCGTGCCAATAAACGTATGCCGATAAAGTTCGGCACCGACGGCTGGCGAGCCCTCATGGCCGAGGACTTCACGTTCGATAACGTGCGCATCTGCGCCCGCGCGACCGCCGAACTGCTGCGGGAGACGGGCATGGCCGAACGCGGCCTGCTAGTCGGCTACGACACTCGTTTCGGCTCCGAGCGCTTTGCCTTGGCGGTGGCCGAGGTGGTCGCCAGTAACGGCATCCCGGTCAGCGTCACCAGGGGCCATGTGCCCACGCCGATGCTCAGCCACGGCGTCGTGGACCGACGCGCCGGTGGCGGGGTCGTCATCACGGCCAGCCACAACCCCGCCGCGTACAACGGCTACAAGTACAAGCCGTCTAACGGCGGCAGCGCCCCGGACGAGACGGTCGCTGCGCTAGAGGTCCACATTAGGCGGCTGGAGGCTTCAGGGGGCGTGGCAAGAGGCGCAACGGCGAACGCCGCCGCAATTGAGCGCGTCGACCTGGCGCCAAACTACCTGGCGCACATCGGCACCCTGGTTGACCTGGATTCGCTGCGTTCGGCTGGTCTAAAAGTGGCAGTGGACCCGATGTACGGGGCCGGACTCGGCATGTTCCCTCGCATCCTCACCGGGGGTTCCACTTCGGTGGCGGAGATACACGGGGAGGTGAACCCGAACTTCCCCGAAATCGACCACCCCGAACCGTTGAGGCAGCATCTCAATCAACTCCGTGCTCTGGTGACTGGCAGCGGTGCCGACATCGGCATTGCCAACGACGGCGACGCCGACCGGGTGGGGTTGATCGACGAGAAGGGCCGGTTCGTCACCACGCTGGAGACGTTCTCGCTGCTGTGCCTGTACCAGTTGGAGGTACTGGGCAGACGAGGTCCGCTGATACGGTCGCTGACCCAGAGCGTAATGGTGGACAAGCTGGCGGCAAAATACGACGTACCGGTGACCGAAACGAAGGTCGGGTTCAAGCACATTGCGCGCCTGTTCCAGTCGCAAAACGCGCTCATAGCGGGCGAAGAGAGCGGCGGATACACCGTTATTGGCCACGTGCCGGAGCGCGACGGGATATTGTGCGGGCTGCTGATGGTTGACCTGATGGTGCGCACCGGCAAGCGCCTGTCGGAGCTGGTGGACTGGCTCACCGACACGGTCGGCCCCCACTACTTCAACCGAGTAGACCTATCGTTCCCTCCTGAGCAAAGAGAGGCGATAGTGGCCCGAGTGCAGGCGGCCAACCCCACCGAACTGGCCGGACTGCGAGTCGAGGGCACGCGCACCGACGACGGCTACAAGTTCAACCTCGCCGGTGGCTACTGGATGCTGGTGCGCTTCTCCGGCACGGAGCCGCTATTGCGCACATACGCCGAGGCCGATTCGCCCGACAGGGTGAAGCAACTGTTGGAAGAGGCGCACCAACTGGCTTTCGCTTAAACTTGGTCGCATGAGCGACCGCCCCCCCCTTCTCCTGCTGATCGACGGCCATGCCCTGGTGTTCGTGGCCTACTTCGCGCTGCGGGAGCCCATGACGGTCCGCGCGACGGGTGAACCAATTGGCGCTGTCTACGGGTTCCTCAACTCGTTTATCAAGACCGTCACAGACTTCGGGCCCTCTCACTGCGTCGTCGCTTTCGACCCACCGGGGCCGACCTTTCGCCACGACCACTACTCTGAGTACAAGGCCCATCGGCCACCGACGCCGCCCGACCTGCCCGGCCAGATCGACAGGGTCAAGGAGATGCTGAGGGCGTTCGACATTCCCATAGTCGAGGCACCGGGCTTCGAGGGCGATGACGTACTCGGGACGCTCTCTGCCCAGGCAGAGGCCAAGGGCGTCGACACGGTGATCATGACCGTAGACACGGACGCCCTGCAGCTGGTCTCCCCGCAAACTCGGGTCTACGTCTCGACGGCCTTTAACCGCAAGGTCTACGACGTGGCGGCGGTGGAGGCCCGCTACGACGGCCTCGGCCCGGACAGGGTCGCGGATATAAAGGGCCTAGAGGGCGATACGTCGGACAACATACCCGGTGTCCGTGGCGTGGGCCGCAAGACGGCGATAAAGCTGCTGCATCAGTTCGGCACGGTGGAGGGCATTTACGAACACCTGGACGAGCTTAAGCCTGCCGGGCTGCAAACCAGGATGCGGGACGGCGAAGAGGCCGCGCGGGAGAGCAAGTATCTGACGACCATAGTGCGAGATGCCCCGGTGAATCTGGACCTGGACGCCGCTGACTTCTCCTCGTATGACCGCCCCGCCGTCGCCGAGTTCCTCACCGGGCTCGACTTCCGCACCATCATTGACCGTTTGCCCGTATTCGGAGCCGATCCCATCGCCGCCAATGGGGGGCCAGAAAGCGCGGCTGCGCCGGCCAAGAAGATTACGGCCGACTACCAGGTCGTCGATACGCGGGAAAATCTCGATGCGATGATCGCCGAACTGAGCGCGTCCCCGACGATAGCGTTCGACACCGAGGCCACCTCGCAGCACGCCATGCTGGCGGAACTGGTGGGGTTGTCGTTTTCCAACGCCGCCGGGGTGGGCTGGTACGTGCCCGTCGGCCACGCGCCCAAACTGGAGATCGAACTGGGCGAGACCCCCGAAGAACTTGTGCAGGTGCCCATGGCCGAGGCCCTGGACGCACTGCGCCCGCTGTTCGAGAGCGAGACGACGGGCAAGATGGCGCACAACGCCAACTACGACGTGACGGTGCTGGCCAACCACGGTATGCAGGTGCGCAACCTCACGTTCGACACCATGCTCGCCGCGCACCTCACGGGGCGACGGACAATTGGCCTCAAGGCGCTCGCCCTCGAACTGCTGGGCGAGGAGATGACGCCAATAAAGGACCTGATCGGCACAGGGAAAAAGCGGATCACTATGGCCCAGGTGCCCATCGCAAAGGCCGCCCCATACGCCGCCGCCGACGCCGACTTCACCTATCGGCTACACGGAATATTCAGCGAAGATCTCGACCGCATGGACCTAGCCGGGCCGCTGGAAACGATGGAGATGCCGCTGGTGCACGTGCTGGTGCGCATGCAGCGCAGTGGCATTGCCCTGAACTCCGACCTGCTAAATAAAATGTCCGTGGAGCTGGGCAAGAGGCTCGCCGAGGTCGAAAGCTCTATGTACGAAGTGGTGGGCCACGAATTCAAGATCGGCTCTTCCCAGCAATTGGGAGAGGTGCTGTTCAACGAGTTGAAGTTGCCACCGGTGCGCAAAACAAAGAGCGGTTTCTCCACCGACGCAGCCTCGCTCGACGCGCTGAAAGAGCAACTCGACGCAGGCAAACTGGTAGACGTCGATGCTAGAGCCTACGACGTCATCGACCGCGTTCTCGAGTTCAGAGAGGTGTCCAAGCTCAAGAGCACCTACGTCGACGCACTGCCCGGCCTGGTCAACCCAAAGACCGGCCGCATTCACACCAGCTATAACCAGGCGGGCTCTGCCACCGGCCGGGTGTCCAGCAACGACCCCAACGTGCAGAACATCCCGGTGCGAACCGAGCTTGGTCGCCGGGTGCGCCGGGCATTTGTGGCGCAAGGCTCGCCCGACTGGATGCTGCTGGGCGCCGACTATTCGCAAATCGAGTTACGTGTGCTCGCGCACATGTCCCAGGACCCTGGGCTGCTCAAGGCCTTCCACGACGGCTTGGACATACACAGCGCAACGTCTTCGATGGTGTACGGGGTTGACCTTAGTGACGTCACCCCCGACATGCGACGAGTGGCCAAAGTCCTCAACTTCGGGGTCCTGTACGGGCTCACGCCCTTCGGCATAATTCAGCAGACGGACCTCACCGCCGACCAGGGCAAAAAGTTCATCGATGCCTATTTCACCAGCTACCCCGGTATAAAGACCTATATCGACGCCACTATCGAGAGTTGCAAGCAGAGGGGCTATGTCGCCTCGCTGGGAGGTCGACGCAGGTACCTGCTGGAGATCAACGCCAGTAACAGGCAGGCCAGGCAGGCGGCCGAGCGGGCCGCAATAAACATGCCGGTGCAGGGCACCGCGGCCGACATACTCAAACTCGCCATGCTGCGCATGCAGGATCGGCTGGACGAAGCGGGCATGCAGTCCCGCATGCTCTTGCAGGTACACGACGAGCTGGTGTTCGAGTGCCCCGTTACCGAGAGTGAAGCACTGGCCGATCTGCTGCGAAAAGAGATGACCGGGGCGATGAAATTGACCGTGCCGCTAGAGGTCGAAGTGAAGGCCGGACCGAACTGGGACCAGATGGAAGCGTTTGTGTAATCGGCCCCGGCCGATTCGGCTCGTTGACACCCCCCCGGCACCTCAATAACATTGATGGTACCGGCAACTCCGGCACCGAGGAGGTTCGAGCTTGCAGGAAATCACAGATCAAACCGTCATCGAGGCTATTAGTCAGTACATTAATAACCCGAAGACGAAGACCGACGCCCCACACACTGACCGGGAGTTACACCGGTTTGCCAAGTGGTGTGGCGCTGACCGGGTACTTCACCAGATAAACCCGTCTGAGGTTGGTGAGTACTCCGAGCGTCTCGGCGAGGGCGGGGCTGTGCCCCAGGCAGCCGAGCGATTGCAGGTCATCCGTGGCTTCCTGTCTTACATGCGTAAGAGTGGACAGCTCGAGGTCAACCTTGCCCAGCACGTGCGCATTCGTAAGAGCCGCACCCGGGCACACAGCGGCGGAGACGCCGCCGCACGAGACATTATCGAACTGACGGTGGCTGGCTTTAATGCGCTTACCTCAGAGTTGAAAAGGCTCAAGGGCGAGCGCATTCCGCTGGCCGAAGACATCCACAAGGCCGCTGCTGACAAGGACGTGCGAGAAAACGCACCTCTGGAGGCAGCCCGCGAGCAGTTGGGAATGGTCGAGTCGCGAATCCGCGACATTGAGCTTCAGCTAAAGAACGCCGTTGTCATAGACCCGAAGAAGCGTAAAAACGACGCGGTGGTCAGGGTCGGTGTCAAAATCACCCTCAAGGACCTAGTTTCAGGCAAGACGCGCGGCTACACCGTCGTCAGCGCTTCGGAGGCCAACCCCCTCGAAGGCAAAATTTCCAACGAGTCCCCCGTCGGCAAGGCAGTCATGCGACGCATGGCCGGTCAGCAGGTGGAGGTCGTCACCCCTCGTGGGAAGCAGTCGTTCGAGATAATAAGGGTAACGGCCTCATAGCAGCGTCTCGCCTTCTCGGCGGTACGCTGGCTGTCTGGGCGTATTCAGGCTTCTCCGCCCACGCCCCTCCAGGCCCCAACCCCTCGGCTTCGGCCGGGGTTCTACCCTTCAACTAGCTGACAGATGCCGACGACCTTCGTCGAGCCCGACACACGCGACCTCGCCCGTGAACTGACCCGCGTGGTTGACGGCGAAGTGCGCTTCGACCGCGTCTCCCGACTTCTTTACAGCACCGACGCCTCTATGTATCAGGTCATGCCCGTGGGCGTGGTCCTGCCCAGGACCGAAGAGGACGTCATCGCCACCGTCGAGATGGCACGCCGTTATGGGGTGCCGCTCCTGCCCAGGGGAGGCGGGACGAGCCTGGCGGGGCAGACCGTAGGTGCGGCGGTAGTCATCGACTACTCCAAGTACATGCGCAGCGTATTGGACGTCGACACCGAGGCCCGCACGGCGAGGGTGCAGCCCGGAATCATCCTCGATGAACTGAACCGGCACCTGACCCCGTCTCGCTTTCTGTTCGCCCCCGACCCCAGCACTTCCAACCGGGGCAACGTGGGCGGTGCGCTGGGTAATAACTCTTGCGGCGCTCACTCGGTCGTATGGGGAAAGACGTCCGACAATGTCTCGGCGCTGCGCACGGTGCTGTCCGACGGAACGCTCGCCGACCTGGGCCAACTGGATAAAACGGGGCTGGAAACGATGGCCGCCCGGGACGGGCTACTTGGCTCTATCGCCCGCGAACTAGGGACGATTGGCCATGAGTATGGCGACGAGGTCGCGGCCCGCTACCCAAAGATTATGCGCCGGGTGTCGGGCTACAACCTGGACCTGCTGGGCACCGGCGACGGGCTCGACCTGGCCCAGTTTCTTGTCGGCTCCGAGGGGACGCTGGTCAACATTACCGAGGCCACACTCAAGCTGGTGCCCATCCCGGAGCGCAAGGTCCTGGCGGTGCTGCACTTCGCCAATCTCATCGAGTCGATGGAGGCGACGGTCGCGACCCTCGAACTTGCACCGGCAGCGGTGGAACACATAGGCGCAATGATTCTGCGACAGGCGCGTGCCCAGCCGGAGTTCGCCAGGCTAATGGACTGGGTACAGGGCGACCCCGAAGCCGTGTTGGTGGTGGAGTTCACCGGCGACACCGAAGCCGAACTTACAGCCAAGCTGGACGCCCTGGACCGGCGCATGAAAAAGTCGGGCCTAGGGTACGCGGTCACCCGCCTGGTTGAGCCAGCAGCGCAGGCGAGAGTATGGGCGGTGCGCCGCGCCGGACTGGGGCTGATTATGAACGTGCCTGGCCCGGCCAAGCCGCTTGCGTTCGTGGAGGACACGGCCGTGTCGCCGGAACGGCTGCCGGAGTTCGTGCGCCGCTTCGACGAGATTGTGCGAGAGAACGGCACCGAGGCCGGGTACTACGGGCACGCCAGCGTCGGCTGCCTGCACATACGCCCGCTGATCGACCCCAAGAGCCAGGACGGTATCGACCGAATGGCCCGCATAGCCGACGACATAAGCGGTCTTGTCCTGGAGTTCGGCGGCTCCCTCAGTGGCGAACACGGTGATGGGCTGGTACGTAGTCAGTTCCTGGAAAAGATGTTCGGTCCGTCCATCGTGGAAGCGTTTGGCCGGGTGAAGCGGGCCTTCGACCCCGACGGACTTATGAACCCCGGCAAGATAGTCGACCCGGCCTCGATGACCGAGAATCTGCGCTACGGGGTCGACTATGAAACGGTCGAGCCCCCCACCGCCCTGTCTTTCCAGCGCGAGGGCGGGCTGGCCGCAGCCATAGAGATGTGCAACGGCCAGGGGGCGTGCCGCAAGTCGGCCGGCGGCACGATGTGCCCGTCGTTCATGGCCACCAGGGACGAGGAGCACTCGACCAGGGGCCGGGCCAACGCACTGCGGTCGGCAATTTCCGGCGCACTGCCCGTGTCTGCCCTGACGGGAGATCGTGTGCACGAGGTCATGGACCTGTGCCTGGGCTGCAAGGCCTGCAAGGCGGAGTGCCCGTCGAACGTGGACATGGCCAAACTCAAGTACGAACTGCTGGCCCAACGACGGAGCAAACACGGCGCGAGCATCAAGGACCGATTGCTCGGGAACGTGGACCGGCTGGGGCCAGTGGGCTCCCTGCTCGCGCCCATATCCAACTGGGTCGTCCGGTCGGTCGTGGCCGCTGAACTGATGGAGCGGGTGTCGGGCATCGACCGGCGACGACGGCTACCGGCGTACGCCTCGCAGACGTTCGGCCAGTGGCTTAAGTCTCGTCCCCAAGGGCCGAAACGGCCCTCGCGAGGCCGGGTCGTGCTGTATAACGACACGTTCACCAACTACAACCACCCCGAACTCGGGCGCTCGGCCGTCGCCGTGCTGGAAGCGCTGGGCTACGAGATGGTCGTGCCCAACTTCAAGTGCTGCGGCCGCCCTCAGCTATCGGCAGGTGACGCCGAGCGGGCCCGCCGCAACGCCGCGGCCAACGTGGCGATAGCCGCCAAAGCGCTAGCAGGCGAAGAAGGCGAGCCTGATGAGCCTGACGTCTACATGGTCGGACTGGAGCCGTCCTGCATTCTCATGTTCCGCGACGAATACCTCGACCTTTTGCCCGGTGACGAGACTGCGAAGGCCGTTGCCGGTCGTACGCTGCTGGTGGACGAGTTCCTCAGCCGGGCGCTCGCCGAAGGCGGCCCCTGGCCCTTCGACGGCGCGGGGAAAAAGCTTCTGTTCCACGGCCACTGCCAGCAAAAAGCGATAGTGGGCACCGAGCACTCCATGAACGTGCTGCGCTCGCTACCGAACAGCGAAGTAGAGGAAATAGAGGCCGGATGCTGTGGAATGGCCGGGTCGTTCGGCTTTGAAAAAGAGCACTACGACGTGTCTATGGACATCGGAAACCTGGCGCTCTTCCCGAAAATTCGCGCACAGACCGGGGACTTCGAGGTCGTCAGCCTGGGGGTGTCGTGCAGGCACCAGATCGCCGACGGGACCGGTCAAAAAGCACGCCACCTAGTAGAGGTCATGGCGGGCTCGATTACCCGACCTGTTACCCATGTCGAAGCCTTGGCTCCTAAGCTATGATTTCCTAAAGTCCGACTCAGGAGTTGAAATGAGAATTGGTGTCCCGACAGAAGTAAAAAGTGGTGAGCGCAGAGTGGGCCTAACGCCCGACAAGGTGGACGTGCTGGTCCGCGCGGGTCACCAAGTGGCCATTCAAAAGGACGCGGGCATATATGCGTCCTGCCCGGACGACGACTACCTCACCGCCGGGGCGTCGATTGTGGGCACGGCCGACGCCCTGTGGGAACGCTCCGACATGGTCGTTAAGGTCAAAGAGCCCCTGCCGGAGGAGTACGGACGTTTCCGGGAAGACCTGATCCTGTTCACCTATCTGCACCTGGCGCCAGAGGCCGAGTTGACCCGGAGCCTGTGCGAGTCAAAAGTCGCTGGCGTTGCCTACGAGACGGTGCAGGAGATGGACGGCACGCTGCCGCTCCTGACCCCGATGAGTGAGATTGCCGGGCGTCTTTCGCCCCAGATAGCAGCCCGCCTGTTGCAGTCGGACTTCGATGGACCCGGACGCCTGCTGGGCGGAGTCCCCGGCGCGGAGTCGTGCCGCATGGTCGTGGTCGGTGGCGGCAACGTGGGGCTGGCCGCGGCCCTTATCGGCACCGCACTGGGCGCGCGGGTCATCGTCTTCGACCTGAACCTGGAGCGGCTGCGCTACATCGAACACATATCTCGCAACATGATTAAAACGATGATGTCGACGCCGATAAAGCTGACCGAGTTCCTCGCTCGTGCAGACGTCGCCATCGGAGCCGTACTAATACCCGGAGCCCGTGCCCCGAGAGTTATAACAAAAGAGATGCTCGGCGCCATGAAGCCCAATTCGCTGGTTATGGACGTCGCCATCGACCAGGGCGGTTCGGTCGAGGGCATGAGGCCGACCACTCAGGCCGAGCCGACGTATCGTGAAGGCGGCGTGACCCACTTCGCGGTGGCGAACATTCCTGGCACCGTGGCCACCACTGCCAGCGTGGCCCTTTCCAACGCGACGTACCGTTACGTTCTCAAGCTCGCCAACGACGGCATAGGCAAGACCGTCCGTGAGGCGGGATCCCTGTCCAAGGGCCTGAATACGTTGGGCGGGCACGTCACCCACTCCGCAGTCGCCGACTCGCTGGGCCTACCGTACGTGCCAGCAACAGAGGCCCTGGCAAAATAGCGACGATGAGCGGCGCTCGCGCGAAGAAGCCCAAGACGCGCCCGGCGGGGAGCAGAGCCGCCTTCGCGGTGCCACTTCAGCGGCTCACCACCCATACGGACCCGGACTCCCTGGGGTTTGAGACGACTGAAGAGCTGGGTCCCGTAACCAACACCATTGGCCTGGACCGCGCCATCAGCGCCCTGGAGCTGGGGCTGGGCATCGACACCCCTGGCTACAACGTCTACGTCGCCGGGCCAACCGGCACCGGCCGCAACACCGTGGTTGACCTTCACCTGCGAGAAATCGCCAAATACAAGGCCGTCCCCTCGGACTGGGGCTACGTGCACAACTTCTCCAACCCCTCCGAGCCGCTGTGCATCTCCCTGCCGTGCGGATGGATGCGGCAGCTGGCCAACGACCTCGACGAACTGGTCGAAGGGTGCCGCCAGCAGATACCCGAGGCGTTCGACAGCGAAGACTACTCGCACCGCGTCGAAGAGGTGGTGAAGGGCATTCAGGTGAAGCGCCAGGCGCTGACGGGCGAAATAGAGAAGACCGCGCTGGACAGGGGCTTCGGCATCACGACCTCTCAAATAGGCATCTCCCCGGTACCCCTGATCGAGAATCGACCGATAACGCAGGAAGAGTTCGCCGAGATGTCAGACGACGCCAGGGCCGTTCTGAAAGAGTCGGCGGACGAACTTCAGCACGAGATCGCCCGCATGCTGATCGGGATGCGGCGGCTGAACAAAGAGGCCCAGGAGCGAACCAAGGATGTCGATGCCGAGGTGGTGGCCTTCGCCCTGAAGCCCATTGTCGAAGACCTGCAGGAAAAGTACGCCGAACACCCGGAGGTAGTCGAGCACCTGGGCCGGGTCGAGGCCGACATGATCGGGCGCCTCAACCAGTTCAAGCCGTCTGCAGAGCCCGCCGAGACCGCCGCCGGACCCCAGGGCATGGGGCCCGAAGACGACTACTTCCTCAAGTACCGGATCAATGTGCTGGTGGACAACTCGGGCACCGAGGGGGCCCCGGTGGTGCTGGAGTACAGCCCGACTTATTACAACTTATTCGGCCGCATAGAATACCGCGCCAGGTTCGGCACGCTGGCGACCGACCTGACCATGATTCGGCCGGGCGCACTGCACCGGGCCAACGGCGGCTACCTTGTAGTCCAGGCCAGGGACCTGTTCTCCACACCACTGGCGTGGGACACGCTTAAACGCTCCCTGCGCAGCAACGAAATACGAATCGAGAACATTGGCGAGCAGTACAGTCCGCTGCCGTCAGCCACCCTTACGCCCCAGCCCATCCCCATAAACGTCAAGCTGATAATTGTCGGTAGCGCCGACGTACTTAGGATGCTTCAAGCCCATGACGAGGACTTCGCCCGCTACTTCAAGGTGTCGGCGGACTTCGACACGGTAATGGAGCGCACCGAAGACAACGTACGCCAGGTCGCCGAGTTCGTCTCGGCCAGGGGCAGGCACAAGAACCTGTGATTTTTCGACAAGACCGCCGTGGCTTCGCTGTTGGACCACTCCTCCAGACTGGTCGAACACCAGGGCAAGTTGACCACCAGGTTCATGACCATCTCCGACGTAATGACCGAGGCCGATCACTGGGCGAAGCAGGACGCCAGTGCCGTAGTTACAGCACAACATGTGACAAAGGCACTTCAGCAGAGCCGCTATCGCTCCGCCCTGACCGAGGACCGGTTGCAGGAGATGATCGACGACGGCACCATCCACATCGCAACCGAAGGCGCGGTAACCGGGCAGGTGAATGGCCTGGCCGTGCTCTCTACCGGTAGCCATACGTTCGGCAAGCCGTCTCGAATAACGGCGCGCGTGTCGGTGGGCCGAGGCCAGGTAACCAACATTGAGCGAGAGACCAAGCTCAGCGGCCGCATTCACGACAAAGGGTTCCAGATACTCAAAGGCTATGTGAACGGCAAATACGGTACCAAGAAGCCGCTGTCCCTGTCGGCCAGCATCTGGTTCGAGCAGACCTACAGCAAGGTAGACGGCGACAGCGCGTCGTCCACCGAGATATACGCCCTGCTGTCGGGGCTTTCGAGGGCACCCATAGACCAGGGACTCGCCGTGACCGGCTCGGTCAACCAGACAGGCGAAGTGCAGGCCATCGGCGGGGCGAGTTTGAAAATAGAGGGCTTCTTCGACGTGTGCGTGGCCCGCGGTCTGACAGGCACCCAGGGGGTGATGATTCCGTCTGACAACGTCAAAAACCTGGTTCTACACGAACGCGTGGATACGGCCGTCAAAGGCGGGCAGTTCCACATCTATGCCGTCTCCCATGTCGACGAGGGCATCGAGGTGCTGACCGGCGTGCCGGCGGGGCAGCCAGACGAAGAGGGTGTCTACCCCGAAGGCTCAATCCATGCCAGGGTAGAGGAGCGGCTGGTGCAGATGGCCCGTACGGCCAAACAGTTCGCCAAGTCACTCAACGACGAAACAAAACCCGACAACGGCGAAAACGAAACCGAGGATAAAGAAGTCATCACCTAATCAAAAAAGCGATGAGACCAAAAGCCGAAGAGCCCTAGAGCGAACCCCGTTCGCGGAGAGCCCCTAGTCCAGTAGCCCGCCGCTGCCACCATTTCCCCCGTTGGTCGGGAAGCGATCGATACTGATGGCCCGCAGCCGCCTAGTATAGCGAACCTTCACGGCCTCCCCCACCTCCAAAACGCTGTACGTCACCGAGTCTACCTCGACGGCTTCGCCGTCAAGTTCCAGGTAAAACAGTCCGCTTTCGACGTGCTTTCCCCACACTTCGCCCTCGTAGTATTTATATGGGGGCACCAGGTCCGTCTGTTCGCGAATCCAACGCGAAAACGCCTCGCGTATCAAGGAAAACGAGAGGCGTTTGAACTTGCCGCCGGGGAGAGTGGAGTGAGCCAAAACGTCTGATCCGGGAACAGTCCCAGGCCACCATTCTAGCAGGGATGAGTATTGTCGCCCTCAGGCTTGGCAGCCCGGCAGGTGCAGTTCAAGGCGATTTTAAGACAGAAGCTTCGCCAGTTCTTGCTCTATTTCGGTAAAGGTGGCGAAGGCTTCGAAGCGGGCCGTAATTACGCCCTCTGAGTAGATTACGAATATCCACTCGTTGCTGGGCAGGTTCCACTCTCGCACGGCCGTAGCGATAGTCGCGTTGCTCAGGTCGCCCTGAATCTGTTCCGGGTTCTCGTACAGGTCGACGTGCACGAAGCTGGCCCTGCCCGCGTATGCCTCTTGCAACTCGCTGAGTACGTCCACCTGAGAGCCACAAACCGCATTGATACAGAATGCCGGGCTGGCGAACACCACAACGACCGGGCCGTCGCCGTCTATGGCGTCAGCGAGCGTCACACGGTACAGGTCTTCGTCGTAGAACGAGCCGGTAGTGAGTTCGGTGGGGCCCGCAACATCGGCGAGCGTTTTGGTAACGCTGCGAATGGCCTTCGAGCCGACGGTGGGCGCCGATGTCGCCTCTGCCACTTCGAAAGACAGGGTGACGGTCTCGGTGCCGCCGCCATCCACCCGTATGACAATGTCCAGGCGGTGCGGTCCCGCGACAGCAAACTCCATATAGGCGGTATGGAGCCCACGAGACCCGATGGGCCAGGGCTGGTAGTTCGCCTCGAACGCCTCGCCAGCGTCCGGTGCAGACCCGGGCTCACCGGCGCGCAGGGTGGCCGAGACGGTCGGCTCTTTGACCACGCCGAGGGGCGATATCAGAATGAAACCGACGCGATGGCGGCCGGGGCTAAGATCGTCGGTGCCGAGTATGGCCCGGTAGCCGTTCGCGTTCACCGGCCCCTTTATGAGCTGGTGTTCGTCCGGCCGGGGCAGTTCGGAGACGGCGGCGCTCTCGTCTTCTATCTCCGATTCCACTGCCACCGCATCGCCACCAGAGCAGGCGGCCGCGAGCAGGCCGAGCACACCGGCGGCGACCAGCGCCAGACCTGGCAAACTAGGGCGCATTGCTGAACACACCGAACGTGAAGGCGAAGAACTCGAACGTGTCGGAGTTGGAAGACAACTTCAGTTCGTACCCGCCGTACTCGGGGGTCCTGGCTACTCGATAGAGCCGATCTTCATCCACGAGGAGGTAGCTGTTGCCGTGCTCGTCCCACTTAACGTCTTCACCCGCGTGGTCGGCGACGATGGGTGCGTCGGCGATGGTCACCCGGACCTCGTACGGTTCGCCGGACTCGGGTAGGCCGAGCACGATGTGGGCGCTGGTGCCGTAGAACTTGATGGCCACGTAGTCTTCGTAACCCTCTGTCGAGCGAGCGTGAGTCAGGCTCTCGGGACCGTTGCTCCACAGGCCGCTGAGGTAGATGAAGTGGTTTTCATGAACGCCCGGGTCAGCGTACTCCATGGCGAGACCTTGCCGGGAGTAGTACTGCTCGTGGCGGACGTAGGGTGGCTGTCCGCCGCCGCCGAACTGGAGGGCGCTGTAGTTGCGCCCGGTGCCTGCGTAAAGCTCGCGGGTGACCGACATCTCCGGGCCGTCCACCGCGAACGCAGCATCGTCGAACTCCCGCGTGGGCAGGAAGTTGGCGTCCTCCAACGTCACAGACCCGCCGTTCTCGGCCAGCAGTTCTCTAATTATCGTCTCGGTCTCGTCGTAGTCACCCTCGCCGAAGTGGGTGTAGCGGATGAAGCCGTCCCGGTCGATGAGGTACTTCGCGGGCCAGAAGCGGTTCTCATAATTTCGCCACGTCCCGAAGTCGTTGTCCTGCACGATGCGGTATGCAATGCCGAACTCGGCCGCGGCCTGCTCAACGTTCGCCTTTACCTTCTCGAACTCGAACTCCGGGGTATGCACGCCGACGATTACCAGGCCGTCATCGGCGTACTTTTCGTGCCAGTCTTTGAGGAACGGCAGGGTGCGTATGCAGTTGATGCAGGTGTAGGTCCAAAAGTCGATCAGGATAACCTGGCCTTCCAGGTCGTCCAGGGTGAAAGGCTCGGTGTTGATGAAGCCGGAGGTGTCCTTCAGGTCAGGCCGGTACGGCTCCCACCCAGCCTGTTGAGCGAGGCCAGGTTCGCCGTGTTGTCGCCGCCGTCCTGGGAGCCTGGGACGATGACCGAGGACTCGTCGTCGATAGCGTCAGCCCCCACCCCACTGTCAGGCGAGACGTCGGCGTCCTGCCCGCCCGAAACAAAGTCGCCCGAGGGCCCCGAATTATCGTTGCCGCAGGCCGCCGCGCCCATCAGCGTAGCCGCTGCCAATAGGGCGAGGGCCAGAGCTATGCCGAACCGGACGCGCCTGCCAGGTGATGACCCGCTAGGTGACGATGAGTGTGTCGTCGCGATTGCCCCACTCTTTGAAAGAGCCGTCATAGTTTCTTACCTTGTCGTAGCCGAGCAGGGCCAGCGTGAAGAATCCGTGCGCCGCACGGATGCCACCCTGTCAGTAGGTGGTTATTTTCTTGTCCGGTGTCACACCCGCCACCCCGAGCATCTCCCGAAGCTCCGAAGCGGGCTTGAATTCCCGTATGTCGTCGTCGGTTACGAAGTTGAGCCACTCTAGGTGGGTGGCTCCGGGCATATGGCCCGACCGGGCGTTACCCCGGGTGTTTTCCCCGGTGTACTCCCCTGTAGACCTTACGTCGAGTAAAACTTGTCCGGATTTAGTCTCGCCCCCAGTCGGTGAGTCTAGGAGGCACTCGGTCATGATGTGCTCGGCCGTCGCGAGGATGGAGGTGTTCGGCTTCGGTGTAAACGTGGCCTCGCCTCTTTCCGGCTTGGTGTCGGTGATTGGGCGCTTCTCCCGCAGCCACTTGCGCCAGCCGCCGTCGAGGACGACCACGTTGTCGTGCCCGTAGTAGTTGAGCGCCCACCACAGCCGGGCCGCCCACAGGCCGCCAAAGTCGTCGTACGCGACCACCTGAGTTTCGTCGCTTATACCTAACCCCGCCATCTCTTCGGCGAACTGCTCGGGGGTGTCGATGAACGTGCTGCCAGTGGTTTCGGCCTTGAAGTAGTTGTCTCGCCGGACGCCGACCGCGCCGGGGATGTGCGCGCGGGTGTAGGACGCCCAGGCCCCGCAGTCGACCAGCTGGATTCTCGGCTCCAGCAACCTGTCCTGTAGCCAGTCGGTGTCTACAAGCAGTTCGGGCCTGGCGTATCCCTTGTCTTTAACGGCCATGAGTTTGTGAGTCTCCTCTTCTGACGAGAGCCGCCTTGTGAGGGCCCCGCCAGACGATGTTAGCACCCGTATAATGGCGACCGTTATGAGCATGAAGCTGTCAGGAAAAGTTGCTATCGTCACCGGGGCGAGCCGGGGTATCGGCCGTGAGATCGCGCTAGCGTACGCCGCCGCCGGTGCCGACGTTGCCGTCGCCGCCAGGCCGTCGGACGCGCTCGACTCCGTTGCGGAGCAGATTCGCGCTGCCGGGCGGCGGGCGCTGGTCGTGCCCACCGACGTGTCGGTGTCGGCCCAGGTCGACGCGCTCGTCGAGCAGACGATCTCCGAACTGGGAGGCGTGCACGTGCTGGTGAACAACGCCGGGGCGTTCAAAGAGGTGGCCACCGTGCCCTTCCCAGACCGTGTGCTAAAGCCACCGGCCGTCATGAGGGACACTACCGAGCGCATGACCGACGAGGAGTTTCGCCAGGTCATCGACACCAACATCGGCGGCGTGTTCTTCGGCTGCCGCGCCGTCGCGCCGCACATGATGGAGCGCGGCTACGGCAAGATCATCAACATAAGCTCCATCGCCGCATCCATGGCATTCAAAATGGAGGCCGTGTACGGCGCTTCCAAGGCGGCGGTGAACATGCTCACCCGCACGCTGGCGCTGGAGTGGGCGGCCTACGGCGTGCGGGTGAACGCGCTGGCCCCCGGCGACTACAACACCGCCATGACGGCCGAGGCGTGGAGCGATCCGGTGCGTCGGCAGGTGTACCTCGACTCCATACCCCTCGGCACCGAGGGCGACATGGTCGGACTGGGCGCGCTCGCCGTGTTCTTGGCGAGCACCGACTCCGACTACATCACCGGCCAAACCATCTACATAGACGGCGGCCTGACGGCGCAATAGTGCGATCTCTGGATCGGGCCTAGTACCCCTCGGCGTAGGCGGCGTGGAAGGTGTCCACGCCTGCCGTTAGCTCGCCGGTGGGGGGCCGCACTATAGCCACCGGGCTGCCGAAGTTGGCGAAGCCGGTGATGGCGTACTCGAGGCCCATTACGGTTAGCCGGTGACCGCCCTCTTCCAGTGCCCGACGGACGCTTTCGTCCAACTCGACCGGTACGCTGGTCTTCGGCGTGGAGCAGTCCACGCGAGGCGCGTCAATGGCGGCCTGCGGGCCCATGCCGTGGTCTACGAGGTTGGAGATGATCTGGCTGACGGCGTTGGTGATGCGCCGCCCGCCCGTCACACCGATGGGAATGCGGGTGCCGTCTTTCCCCAGCACCATTGCAGGCGTTGCGTTGTTCAGCGGCCAGCGACCCGGCAGTATCGAGTTGACCCGGCCGGGAATGGGGTCGAACCACATCATGCCGTTGTTCATAACCACGCCGGTGCCCTTCGGCACGATGCCGGAGCCGAAGCCCCCGCCGACGGTGTTGGTGAACGAGACGGCGTTGCCGTCGGCGTCGACCACGCACAGGTGCGTGGTTCCGTCGTCGAGTATTGGCAAGGACGGCTCGTAGACCTTGTCCGGTCGTCTGCCCTCTTCTATCCACGGGTCTCCTGCTTCCCAGCGGGCCGGGGCCTTGTCGCCGATTTCCGCTCGACGCCTGTCGGTGTAGGCGTCGGACATCAGCCCGTCCCAGGGCACATCGACCGTCTCGGGGTCGGCCAGGTAGACGTAGCGGTCGGCGTAGGCCTGCCGGGCCGCGCTGATGATGGCGTGCAGCGAATCGGCGCTGTTGTGCCCCATGCCAGGCAGGTCGAAGCGGTCCAGCAGCTTCAGCGTCATAGCAGTTGTTACCCCGGCGGTCGCGTGCGGAGGCACCCGCACGGTGTGGCGCCGATAGCTCACCTCCATGCCGCCGTCCCACACCAGCGGCTTGTAGGCGGCGAAGTCGTCTCGGGTAAGAATGCCGCCCTGTGACTGGATGCCCTCGACCATGGCATTTGCCACGTCGCCCTTGTAGAAGGCGTCGGCCCCGCCACGACCAATCGCCTCCATCGTCTGCGCCAGATCCGGCTGCTTCAAGTTGCCGGGAGTCAGGTTGTCGCCGGTGGGCATCTTGCCGCCGGGCATGAGGATGCGGCCCAACTCGTCGTAGCGATGCAGGCTGTCGGCGAGCAGTCCGAACGCGTACAGGTTGTGCCAGCCGGGGGTGAAGCCTTCTCGTGCGAGCCGGATGGCCGGGGCCAGGACCTCGCTCAACGGCATCTTCCCGAACATTGCATGGGCCTCGCACATGCCGCCGACCACGCCGGGAACGTTGATCGACATCGGCCCTTCCAAGTTGGCGTCGCCCTCCACCTCGGCCCAGCCGAAGGCCCCGGTCGCCGCTTTGCCGGTGAGCTTAAACATGTCTGGTCGCGCCGACTGAGAAGCTGGCATGTGGCCGCCTATGACGCCGCCCTTATCGCCCATCTGGTAGACGATGTAGCCGCCCCCGCCGAGGGTGGCGGAGTTGGGCTCGACCACGCCCGTGGCGAAGCAGGCCGCGATGGCAGCGTCGATGGCGTTGCCCCCGGCGCGCAACACCTCCAACCCGGCGATGGTGGCGAATGGGTCTTTAGTCGCCACCATTGCGCGGTCGGCCCTGGCTTCGGCCTTAGAAATGGTGGTCTGTGTTGGCTGGTTCACTGTTGGTAACCCTTTTGTTTCGGCATTAAGTTGTCCAACACGGACCCGTTGGACAGAGGCATCGTAAGCCTATCGGTCCGATAGTCAACGGGTAGTCAACGGGCGCGATTCGGCTATACTCGCGCCCACTAACGCCGTGCACAACACGCACGCTACACGGAGAGTCTATGACGAGCGAAATGACCGGCAAGGTGCAGACGGTACTGGGGCCGGTGGACCCCTCGGCACTGGGGCCGACGGTGACGCACGAGCACCTGCTTATCGACCTGCGGCCGTACTTCACCATGCCCCAAGAGGCCACCGCGCGCGGCGAGGTCGACCGGCCGTTCACCTTCGACATGCTCGGCCGGGCGCGCACCATATTCACCCACAACAACGACTACATGACACTGCTGGACGAGTCCTCGGCGGTCACAGAGATTACCCGGTTCGCGCTGTGGGGCGGCGGCTCTCTCGTGGATGCCACCAGCGTTGGCATTGCCCGCGACCCGAAAGCACTCGCGCGCATCGCCCGCGCCACCGGACTGAACATAATCATGGGCGCGAGCCACTACACGCCGGTGTCGCACCCGGCCGACATGGACGAGAGGCCCGAAGAACAGATCACGGCCGAGATCGTCAGCGACCTGACAGAGGGCGCCGGTGACACAGGCGTCAAGAGCGGCATCATCGGGGAGATCGGCTGCTGGAACCCCATGTCCGAAAACGTGGAAAAGGTGCTAAGGGCGTCCGTCGTGGCCCAGAAAGAGACCGGCGCACCCATACTCATCCACCCGCCGTTCCACGTCGATGGGCCGGGGTGGATTGTAGCGATCCTCGAAAAGGCCGGGGCCGACTTGAGCCGGGTAATCATGGGCCACCTCGACTACGTGCTGACGGAGCCCGCCCAGTTACTGGAGTTGGCGAAGTCCGGGTGCTACCTGGAGTGGGACGTGCTGGGCAATGAAGACACCTCCGGCGCGCCCATCTCAAGCCTGGACGGCGTGAACGACGACAAGCGACTGTCCAACATAAAGGCCATGATAGACGCGGGATACGGCGAGCGCGTCGTCGTGGGCCACGACGTGTGCACGAAAGGCCAACTGGTGAGTCGAGGCGGCAAGGGCTACGCCCACCTGCTGGAGAACGTCGTCCCACGAATGCGAGTGAATGGCTTCACCGGCGGCGAGATCGACGACATAGTCGTCAACAACCCGGCCCGCATTCTTAGCTGGGTGTAGGCACTACGGGCCGGGTTTAGCCGTACTTGCCGCCGGCCAACTGGCCAGCCGCTACTTGTAGTTGTCGGGCGCGCGGCTGTCCTCGAACTTGGTCTTGGCGTCGATTAGTACGGTCTTGCCGTCGGCGTTTAGCTGGCGGGCCTTTTGCAAGGCAGGGCCCAGTTCGGCGGGTTTCGTCACCCGGATGCCCTCCGCACCCATGGCGATGGCCAGACCTGCGTAGTCGCCCTGCATGTGCGACACGCCGAACTTTTCCCTCGCAGTGGGGAAGCCGCCAGGGTATGTGGCCATGCCACCGTTGTTCAGTAACAAGGTTGTAATGGGTATTCCGGCGCGTGCCGACGTCTCGATGTCGAGGCCCGACATGCCGAACGCCGCGTCGCCCATCATGTTCAGTGCGAAGCGCTCGGGCATGGCCTGTTTGGCACCGATCATGAGCGGAATGCTGAAGCCCAGGTGTGTGGTCTTGCCCCAGCCGATATAGCTATGAGGGGTCGTCGCCTGGTAGAACGGCACCAGCTGGTCACGGGGCGCACCGGCGTCGTGGGTAACCATGCTGTTTTCTGAGTCGAGATTCAGGTTCAGTTCGTGGATGAGTCGGTAAGGGTTAATAGGCTCATCGTTGTCCTCAAGGTACTTGCGCCAGCGACCCAGCCACTCGCCCTTTACCGCAGCGATCTTGGCCCGCACGCCGGTGGTTCTCCCGGCCTCGCCCGCCTGTCCCTTGGCCTCTTCAATAAGGTCGACGAGGGTTAGTTTTGCGTCTCCCACCAGCCCCAGCGACGAGGGTGCGTCCTTGTTGATCTCCTCGACGTTCAGCACGTTATGGATGACGAACTTGTCCGGGGAAATCGGCATGGCATACGGAGATGTCGTCAGCGAAGCGCCGACGGCGAGCAGCACATCGCACTCGTTGATCCACTGCTTGGCAGCGCCGGTCGTCATCATGCTGCCCGCCCCCAGCGCCAGGGGGTGGCGTTCGTCGATGGCCGACTTGCCGGGCATGGTGGTGAAAACGGGGATATCTAGAAGCTCGGCAAGCTGCAAAAGCTCGCCGGTGGCCCCGGCGGACAGCACCCCCGCGCCCGCCCAGATGAGCGGGTTCTTGGCACCCACCAGCGCCTTGACGGCGTCCTGCACATCGGAGTGCGATGGCCTGGCCTGGGAGGCGACGGGAGACGTGTAGGTCATTGCACCTTCGGAGACGGGCTCGGCGCACACGTCCAGCGGCATCTCGACGAGCACCGGTGCGCCCCGGCCGTTGCGCAGGGCGTGAAACGCTCGCCGCATTACGTCAGAAGTCTGGTCAGCCCTGGTGATGTACTGGCCGCTCTTTATCACCGTTTCCCAGCTTCGCAGCGCCTGGAAGTTGGGGCTAACGTGAATGCGGTCCAGGTTGTTGCCGCCCGGCAGGACCAGTATGGGAATGTTGTCTGCATTCGCCTGGGCCAGCCCGCCGACGGCGTTCTCGGCACCGGCCTGCGCCTGCACGGCGACTATGCCGAACTTTCGCCTGTCGCTGACGCGGCTGTAGCCGTCGGCCGCCATTATCGCCCCCCGCTCGTGCCTGAAGGCCACCGGCCGGATGCCCAGCTTGGCGACCTCCTCGATGAGCGGATTGGACAGGTAACAGGGCAGCCACTCGGTGCCTTCCTGCTTCAGTATTTGGGCGATGTATTCGAAGGAGTTCAATGCGGTGTTCCTCTCGTGCTATCCGATCTCTCTAGCTTGGAAAATAGACTACTGGGGTATCTGGGACAGGTTGTCTATTGACTGTGCCAACTCACCGCTGGCCACCCGGTTGGCGAGCCCTCTAATAGCGTCGTTCACGGGCGTGGCGATGCCGACCTCGGCACCCTTTGCCGCCACGTAGCCATTGAGGTAGTCGACCTCTATGCGGCGACCCTTCATCAGGTCCTGTGCCAGCGACGGCCGACCAACGCCCACCTGCCGGGCGCCGGAGCGCAAAATGCCCTCGACGTCTTCCATGGCGGCGCCGTCGGTGATGGCTTGCGGGTACAGTTCCGCGTCTACACCTGTAATGGGATCTATGGCGACGCCGTGCGCGGTGCCCACGCTCACCACTTCTGCCGCGATGCGAATACACATACGAAGCGCCTCCGGGACCTCCCGCGTCTCCGCCGACTTCAGCCCGGTAGCACCCGCTAGGGCGTTGGCCATGGAGTTGACACAAAGCTTGGACCAGCGCTGGCCCCACAGGTTGGTGGTTGCAGTGACACCGCCGCCGGAGATGTTTTCCAAAATACTGACGACTTCTTTTACTCGCGACGTCACCAGCCCGCTGGGCTCGCCCACCACGAACGGCGTGCGTTCCCTCGGGCTGGTGAACGTGACGTGGCCGGGCGCGTAGATACCAGCCCCGAACGTTACGACCGCACCGACAACGCGGGTCCATCCCAGCACATTGGCGATGGCGTCTTCGTTAATGGAATTCTGGGTCGACACGACGAACCCGCCGGGTGCGAGGTAGGGCTTTATGAAGTGGCAGGCCCAGTTGGTGTCGTACGACTTAACGGCCAGGAAGACGATGTCGTAGAGTTCGCCCGAAGTCGATACATCCGACATATGGAGCGCGATTGCCGGGCTGGCGACAAACTCGTCCTCGATGGTGGTTATCTTCACGCCGTTCGTGCGGATCATCTCAATGTTTTCCGGCCACATGTCTATGACGGTGACGGGCACCCCTGCCCTGGCCAGGAACCCGGCAATGGCGCCGCCAATGGCACCAGCGCCGAGAATTGCTATTCGCTTATCGGTCAAAAGAGGGGCTCCTTATTGATTGGGCGCGGGCGGCATGGGCTCGTCTGAGGCGAACCTCTTGAGCACGTTGCCGGTAATTTGCGACACATTGTTTTTGTAGTCGTTGTGCGACAGCACGCCGCACCAGTCTATGGAGCCGACGGAGAAAACGCCGCCTCCGTTGGGGCCCTCGAAAAACGTCACGTCGGAGCGAACGAATGGGTTCACCTCGCCGTGCTGCATCGAGTCGGTGACCGCCATCTCCTCGATGACATGGTGGTACACCTTCGAGTGGCGGCCCGCAGACGTTGCCAGCAGCAGCGCATGCCGGGGCGTGCCCAGGTCGAAGTCGAAGCGGTCGATCTCGTCGCCCGCCGCGCCGCGGTTGAGCATGAGCGAGGGGTAGTCGCCTATCAGCTCGTCTTCACCGACGCCCTCGAATATGAACGCCGCCCTGGGGTCTCGCGCGTCCGGCATCTGGTCGTAGGGCGCGTTGTAGTCGAAGCCCTGGGCGGTGAACCCGACCCCGAACATCTTTTGGGGGATGCGATTGCGGTTGCGCCATATACCGCCCAGTTCGCCCGTGGTGGAATGGTAGTACTCGCCCGGCTCAGCCTCCCACACGTCGGTCCCACCCCAGCGACGTATCTCGATTACGTGGGGCCGCTCCGGGTCGAAGCTGGTCACCCAGTAGAAGCCGTTGCCACCCAGGTACATGACCCGGCCACCGGCAGCGAGGTAGGCTTCCACCGCCTCCAGCATGGGGAGGGACCAGTATTCGGGGTGGCTGCCTATGACCAGCACGTTATAGGGCGACAGCAATTTGAGGCCGTCGAAGTGCAGGTCCTCGGCGGAGAACACGTCGAATTCGTGGCCGGCCTGCTCCATCCAGTCTGCGATTATCAGGTCGGCCGCCATGCAGTGGGGACCGCCGCGCACCGGGTAGATGAAGTCGGGTCGCATGTTCAGAATTGGCACCTTACGGGTCTGGTAGGGAACCCCGCTACCATCCCGCTTGTGGTCGTACATGGAGTGCAGACCGTTCTCGACTATGTACCCGACCTCTTCGTGGTGGACGGTCTTGTTCCAGTTCGGCAGTAGCTCTTCGGGGAACGTGTTGTCGCCATCGGGCAACAACACGTGCTCATTGCCGTATGCCAGGTAGGTGTTGGTCTCCAGCAAAAACGCGATCTTGGCCTGGGGCTTCCCTGCATGGGGGCGAATGAAGAAGGGAATGTGGTCTACCGCGTCTCCGGCCGTGGTCTTCAGGGCAAAGATGCCGCTGCGGGCGTCATCCGGCACGTCGTACTCGACGCTGACGTCCCAGCGGGCGTCGTCGATGTCCTCTTCGTGGAATTCGATGGCACCGTACTCACCCGGCCGATTGGCATGGTTGTACTCATGGCCGCTCCAGTTGTGGCCAATGACGGCGCGGTGCGGCATGTTCACGACCGTGCCGTGCAGCCGGTTGGCCGACCTGTCGGTCGCTGTTTGAGAGGCCATGCCGATAGAAAAGTCCCAATTCGCCACCAGTGAAGTGCCGGCAACAGCCGTCGGGTCCGCGCCACCTGAGAGGGCGGCGATTTCCGCTTCGCTCAGGGTCCTGCTGAAGATGCGAGGGGCGTCTATTTTGCCGTTAAAGACTTTATGGTGACGGCCGTCGGCATTGAGGGAGGCGGCGATCATGAGCGGCCCTCCCGAAGGTGCTATGGCATTCACAGGCACCTGCTTTTCAACCGAGACGGTTTCGCCTCCGGCCGTCCAGCCGAGAGGCGCCTGGTGCATTCGGATGGTACGGGTCGCGCCGTCAAAGCTGACCGCGACGAAGTACCACTCCGGCTTGCGCAGCGCGCGGCCGGTAACAACGCACTCACTGGACTTGCCGTCGCCCACCCACAGGGCCAGGTCGCCGTAGCGTGAGACGAACAGGCCGTAGCCCGAGTCGCCGTCCCGAGACAGCTTGGTTACCAGCGCCTGGGGCTTGCCCCTGTCGGGCCAGTTGGGGGATATCCAGGCAGTGATGGTGAAGGCATCGGCCAGGTCGAGATACGAACTGTCCGGCACGGTGACGTGAGAGCCGCCGTACAGGTGCTGCTCTTTGCCGTCGTATTCGCCTGTGACGGGCGACTCGACCGGTTCGACCTTGAGGCCGGGTCCCATCGGGTTGGGGTCGCCGTGAATGAGTCGGACAATCTCGGCCCGGTACTTTGAGGCCTTGGACGAGACGTGAAGGCGAATGGTCTCGCCCGGTCGGGCGCTAAACCTGTCCGGATAGCCGGTTAACCGCATGTACCCCCCTGAATTGTGTGTGATAAAAGCCTTCGGAATTATAGGGGCCGGGGCCGGACCGCTCAAGGAACGGGCGAACACCCGTGGTCGACTACCGGGACCGCCGTTGACCACCCTATCGGCCGCTGGTAAATTGACCGCAGCGGGTCACCGTCTTACGGTGATCGCGACCAAAACGATAGCAAAGCGGCCTATTGCGAGGCGATGAGGCCATGAGCCGGAGAGCTATCTAGAGCGAACAAAGAGAGCGGAGGGCGACTTTGGCTGAACGAGGAAGAGCGGCGGTACTTGTAGACGACTACAAGTTCGAAATAAGAGAGCTACCCACACCGGAGGTAGAGCCAGAGGGCATTCTCGTAAAGGTGACGGGCTGCGGGGTTTGCGGTTCCGACCTGCACATCTGGCGCGGCGACATAAAGCTGCACGGCTACATTACCGGGCATGAGCTGGTTGGCCGGGTCCACTCGATGGGCTCAAAGGTGTCGACCGACTACCTGCAAAAGCCGCTTAAAGAGGGCGACCGGGTGATATTCACCTACTTCACCCCCTGCCACCGTTGTTACAACTGCATTCGCGGCAAGTACACGGACTGCTGGCAGAACTTCACCGGCATGATGTCGGTAGAGGAGTACCCGTACTGCCACGGCGGATTTGCCGACTACTACTACCTGAAGCCCGGGACGTTCGTGTTCCGGGTCGATTCGGACATGTCAGACGCGGCATTGACCTCGGTCAACTGCGCGGCGGGCACGGTCATGGAGGGCATCGAGCGCTCCAACATCGAGGCCGGGCACGCAATCGTGTTCCAGGGCGCTGGCGGGCTTGGTCTGTACGGAATGGCTTATGCACGAGAGCGAGGCGCCGGGCCTATCATCGCGATCGACGGCCAGAAGCCGAGACTCGACCTGGCCTTGCAGTGCGGTGCCGACTACGTCATAGACATTAACGAGCTTCCCGAGGCTGGGGACCGCATTGCAAAGGTGAAGGAACTGGTCGGCGGTGGCCGCTCCGGGGCCGACACGGTGGTCGAAGTCGTCGGGTTCCCAGGCGTGGTGCCCGAGGGACTGGAGATGCTAAGGCCGGGCGGTCGCTACATAGAGATAGGCAACATTTCGGCCAAGTCGATGGTTGAGATTGACATGAACCGGGTGCTGCACGGCATCCAGTACATCGTCCCGGTGTCGTTCTACAGCCCCGCCCTGCTACCTGCGGCGCTGGAGATGCTGGAGCGCACGCAGGACCGCTACCCGCTGGTCAACCTCATGTCCCACACCTTCAGCCTGGAGGACATCAACAAGGCGTTCGAGACGTCGGAGTGGTTCGGTAAGGACCGCCAGACGGCCGTCACTCGCGCGGTGGTAGTGCCGTAAGCAAACGGAACTAGTTAGCATGGGGCCTGTGTCTTGACGGCACAGGCCCTTTTTTTGCCCCGGCCGAGGGGGCAAATCGCCCAACTACTCGAAGGCCAGCGCGCGGGCCGGGTTCTCCACGAAAATTTTGTGCAGGTCGGCCTCGGTGAAGCCGAGCTTACGCATGCGCGGAATCAAATTCTCGAGGTGGTGGGCGAAGCCTTTGCCGCCCTTGCCCACGTACTGCCACGGCTGGCACACGTCCTGCGCCACCATGACCTGGTCTATGAAGCCCATCTCGGCAATGCTCGCTATGATCTCGAGCCTTTCGGTGTCCGTGGTAAAGCACACCTCCGGCATCACTCTTTCCAGCGAGGTGTCCTCCCAGCCGAATACGTCCAGCTGTATGTAGCAACCGGCCTCGGCTAGGGCGCGAATGCCGTCGCGGTCCCTGAAGCCGTCGGAGTGTCCGAAGATGACCTTCTCGGGGTTGGCACCTGCCTCCAGCAACGTTTGCAGCACTTGTTCACGCAACGCCCGGTCGTCGGGCGCGTGCAGCGTGAGCGGAGCGCCCGTCTCCTTTTGGGCGATGCCCGAGGCGTACACCGACTTTTTCTCTTGAGGATGCAGGGGGATGGAGCAGCCGATCTCACCGATGATTCCGCTCTTAACGCCCGTGTCGCCCACCCCGACCGTTACGTCCCTGACTATCTCGGCGGCTATTGAGTCGGCGGTCCTGGTCGCCATGTCGTCCGGGAGCGACACGGACACGTAGTAGCCCGAGCCCATGACCACGTTCAGCCCGGTTGCGCGGGATATTCGGGCGTACGCGAGCGGGTCGCGGGCGATGTTGGCGCTGGTGGTGTCTACCACTGACTGGCCACCAGCGTGTTTGAAGCGCAGCACCTCTTGGGTCGCGGTCTGCTCGTCCAAAAGTCGCATGTTCTCCAGGCTGTACTGGAAGCGGGACGGCAGGTCGCCGAGCATGTCCATGGTGATTGGCGCGTCCCTGAACACCCGGCCGGTGGCGTGCTCCGCCTCGACCGTGTAGCAGGTAATGTCGAGCAGTAAATGCTCGTGTGTAACTGTGACGCCAAGCTCAGACGGGTCTATAGGCCCGAGCACCGTCTGCACTTTTCCAGATATGTCGCTCATGCCAGGAATAGTCTCCAGCGAAAAAGCGCCCGCCGAATGAGGGCGGGCGCTTGCGGATTTCGGTGAATGGCGGGTCTAGCGCAGGGACAGTTCCCCAGACGCAGTAACCATGGTGCGGCTGTCGAGGAGGATGTTCTTCGCCTCATCGTACTCGATCATATTACCCCTACCCTCGTATTGGTCCTCGCCCTTGTAGGGCGTGCCTCTGATCTCTCGGGTTACGGCCTGGGTGACCTTACGAATCTGGTCGAAGGGGGCAAATTCGCCTCCCGTCCAGTCCTTCCAGCTGCCTTCGGTAAGGTCGAACTCCCAGTAGTAGGAGACGGCGGCCTTCCAGGGCTCCTGGGGCGCCCACCGGGGGTCGTCCGTTTCCCGCAGCCAGGGTCGCTTGTCGCTGTTGTACCACTCCGTCGTGGCCTCGATGCGCCTGAGGGGGAGAACCATCCTACCCAGGGCGGCCGCGAAGCCAGGGGTCAGTTCCCCCAGCTGTGCGACCGCGAACTTGTGCACCGGACCTGCGGAGTCAACGTACAGCTCGCCGAAGTCGGAAGCACCTGAGGCCGACCAGCCCGCAGGAGCGCCGGAAACGACGTGGACGCTGCAGCTACCGACACCCGTCGCCGCCTCGGCCAGCGTCATTGCCTTGACCTGGGTGGTGAAACCGAAGCCGAACTCGGCCAAGTACTCGGTTATGTAGGCGACGGTGAAATCATGCTCCGGCCCGTCGGTGATGTGCGCTATCACCATCGTGCCGCCAGCCTGATTGGCGCAGGCACCGGTCTCGAGGTTAGCGAGGTCGGAGAACTCGCTGGTGCTGCTGGAGCCGCAAGCGATCGCGGCCAGCGTGATAAGCAGAAAAATTGGAAGTGTCGCCCATTTTAGGCGCGACATATTGATCGCCATGTTCCTGAAATCTCCCGTTCGAATTTGGCGCTAATCATAACACTCGGTCCTATATCTGCCCGGTTGGGCAAACCCGCCGGTACCGGGGCCTCCGGGTCAGTTGAGAAAGATCTCTGTCATCGGACGCGACGCGAGCGGAACGCGGTCCCCAGCGTAGGACTCTAGCAGCGTTGCGGCGACGAGGACGACGCTGTAAAGGTTCTCGACCATGTACTCAGTTAGCATCGTCTTTGCATCTTCCGGGCGGCCCTGTTCCAACATCACACGACCATCCCGGGCTACGGAGTACGCGGTCTTCACCATCGCAGCCTGCAGCGGGGCCCATTCGGACCGAACGTCTGCAACCCGGCGCTCAGGTGCCTTCAGCACGGCCCTGACCAGGCGACGAAAGAGCCACCAGACGCTGTAGTCGCTCTGCCCGACGTCGCCGAACGAGAGCGCCCTGGGCAGGTCGCCCTCTATGAACGTTGGCAGGAATATGCCCAGACAGGGAGAGTACATGCTGGTCCAGTAGATGGGCAGGCGGCTACCGTCGTCGCACAGTTCGGCTACCAGACTTGCCGCCGTGTTGCTCAGCCCCGCACCCCCCTCGGCGTGCATGCATATGCCGCGACCGGGGTCGATGTCTGTGACGAAGCCGGACCTGTCCGCATCGCCGTTGGCGTGGTCGGACAGCAGCGCCATCATGGAAGCGGCGTCCGTGTTTCCCTCGTGGCGGTCGAGCACCGCGCAGCTTCGGGTGCGACGCATGAAGCCGCTGCCGGAAAAGCGATCCGCCTCGGTAAAGGCGTCGGCGAAGGACAGGCGGCCCGCGCCGTCCCAGCCCAACTTTCGTGCCGCTGCCTCAGCACCAGGCGAAACCGCGTCCCAGTCAGTGGCTATGGATAGCACGTTGCTAATGCCCGTCTGGGTCTTCACCTTACGCACGGCCCACTCGCGGCCCGCGGTCTCCACCACATAGGCATTTTTGGGGTCGGCCACGATGAAGCTGTTGTCGTAAGTAAGTTGACCGCCGGGATGCTGGAAGTTGCCCTGCCCGTGCGCAGAGACGATGCCCGTCATGGCGTCCACGGCCTCGGCAGCCGTTGCGCCCCGCTCAAGGCCGAGACGCACCAGGTCCATGCCGATCAGCGTTGGGCCGGGTGGTCGCAGTTTGGACTGCAAGGCCTCGTTGCCAATAACGACCTGGTGCTCGTTAAAGCCGATTTCGTAGCCCCAGCACCAGTACGGCCGTGAGCCCACGTTCCTGTGCGTGGTCGCCACCTGGGGCAGGTCGACGAAGTGTGTCTTTAGTACTCCACCTGCCGGGTAGGTCGTCCGTTCGTGCAACTCCAGTGGTTGCGCTTCCTCGGGCGGCCGGTCGGAGTTCTTGGCGAAGATCGTCTGACCGGACGCGGTCGCCGCACCCAAAGCGACAAACGTGTCACAGCCGGTCGGTTCTTGTTGACCAGGCAAGATCATTGAGCGGACCTGTCGTCGTTCATGAGTCCAGTGGGAGCGAACCTGCCCGGCGCAGGGGCAAGTTTGGTGTCGGCTTGCTCACCAGAGTCGGGGGAAACTTCAGAAGACTGCCCCGTGTTCGTCGCCTCGCCAGCATCAGTGGTTTCCCTAGACGCCGCCGAAGCACTGCTGCACGCTGCGGCAAGCATCAGAGAGACCAGTGCAAAAGCTGCGATAGCGTATCTATTCACCAGATATCTCCTTTCGCACCGCCTTAGCACCAGCCACAAGGGCGTCGAGCTTGCTCACTGCCATGTACCGGGGCGACCAACCGAAGCCGCAGTCCGGGTTCAAGTACAGCTTGTCGGCGGGCACGTGCTCCAAGACCTTTCGAATGCGCTCGGCCACGTCCTCGGCCGTCTCTGGATGAAAAGACTTCACGTCCACCACGCCAGCGCCCAGCTCCCGGCCGTCCGACCACTCGGCGAAGCGCTCGACTTCGTACATCTCTCTGGCGGCGAACTCGACCACGAACTGGTCCGCTTGGGCTTCCAATATGGCCGGGTAGTAGTCGGTGTACTGGCGTTTGAACCGGGCTCTGCCGTTCCGGTTGCCGAAGCAGATGTGGTATGCAAGCTTTGCATCCACACCCCCGGTGGCCATGTTGAACAGCCGGGCCATTTCCTTGCCGCCAATGTTGCCACGGGCGGGCTCGTCTATCTGGATGAACGTGGCTCCCGCCTGTACCAGCGCCTTTAGCTCGGCGTTAATGACGTGGGCGAAGCGCTCGGCCACCGCCACCGGACTGTCGTAGACATTGTTGGGCCTGATGCGCGAGCCAAACGTCAGCGGACCGGCGCAGGTGACTTTAGTGGGGAGGTCGGTGTGGCTTAGGAGATACTCGAACTCGGCCACGATACCCAGCCCTTCAGGAGCCATGATGTCGGAGACGGCCTCGTATCGGGTCTGCTGGTCGTAGCCCCAGGGCCCGCCCTTGCGGCCCACCGGCAGCGCTCGAATGCCGCCGATTATCCCATAGTAGCCGTCCACATAGCCGTCCAGTCGGCGGGACTCACCATCGGAGATGATGTCCAGGCCAGTCCGCTCCTGGTCGAGGATGGCGACATCGACTGCGTCCGTCAGTAGTTCCTCAAGATCGGAGGTGCCCCACTCACCGGAGTCGAGCAGATCCTTGCACCTGTGCCACCAGGCGGGCTTGGCGTGAGAGCCGACGACGGTGGCGGGAATTATCGGAAGATCGCTCATACTGTTTGCCCTTTTTCAGTCTCTTCACCCACGAAACGCAGGAGCCCACCCGCGAGGAGTATCTTTCGCTGTCGTTCACTTAGTGTCACGGTCGTCTCGATGGGCCGGACGGGATCGCCGTAGCCGAGAGTCATGGAAACAGTGCCGTTCTCAACCAGGCTACGGGCACCTGTCAAAACCAGATGCGAACCCGTCTCCACCACATCGTAGTCGGCTCCGTCGGCGAAGATGAGGGGCAGTATACCGTAGTTCACAAGGTTGTCCTGGTGGATGCGAGCGAAGGATTTTGCCAGCACAATTCGTACGCCCAAATACGCCGGTGCCAGTGCCGCGTGCTCGCGTGAAGAGCCCTGGCCGTAGTTCTCCCCGGCCACGATCACACCGCCTCCCAGCGCCTTCGCCCTATCGACGAACCCGTCATCCACGTAGGAGAAGACGTATTCGGCAATGGCCGGAACGTTGGAGCGCAAAGCGAGCGTGGTCGTGCCCGCAGGCAGAATGTGGTCGGTGGAAATGTTGTCGCCCAGCTTTATCAGTACAGCGCCGTCCAGATCTGCACCAAGAGGCTCGCGTGTCGGAACCGGCTTGATGTTCGGACCGCGCCTTATCTGTACAGAGTCGGGGTCGGCGGACGGAGGAATGATGCCGGAGTCGTCCGCCACGTACCTGTCCGGCACCTGCACGATGAAAGCGTCGTCTGTCAGATAGTCGCGGGGGTCGGCGATGACACCGGCGATGGCGGTGGCCGCGCACACGGCGGGGGACGCGAGGTAGACGCTGTTGTTCATGCCGCCCGAGCGTCCGGGGAAGTTGCGGTTGAACGAGCGCACCGAGACCGCACCGTGGCCCGGCACCTGGCCGATGCCCGCGCAGGGGCCGCACGCCGACTCCAGCAGCCGCACGCCCGCCGCGACGATGTCGGCCATCGCACCGCTCTGGACAATCATCTGCAGCACCTGGCGGGAGCCGGGGCTCATGACAGTGGTGACGTTTGGATGCACTGTGCGGCCACGCAAAAGCGCAGCCACCTCGGACAGGTCCGCGAACGACGAGTTGGTACAGCTTCCAACCGCTACTTGATCCACTGGTGTACCGGCGACTTCTGTCACTGGCACCACGGCGTCGGGGCTGTCCGGGCAGGCGATCAGCGGCACCAGCGTCGCCAGATCAATGGTGATCGCCTCGTCATAGACGGCGTCTTCGTCCGGGCCCAGTGGCCGGTACGCCTCGGCGCGACCCTGCCTACTGAGGTAGTCGAGCGTCATCTCGTCGCTGGGAAACAGCGAGGTGGTGGCGCCGAGTTCGGCACCCATGTTGGTAATGGTGGCTCTCTGCGTCACCGTGAGCGTCTTCACGCCCGAGCCGTGATATTCAAGAATGCGACCGACGCCGCCCTTCACCGTAAGTTGCCTGAGTAGTTGAAGGATTATGTCCTTCGCCGAGACGCCGGGCGTAAGTGAGCCGGTCAGTTCGACGCCGAGAATGTGCGGCATGCGCATGTGGTACGGACCGCCCGCCATTGCCACGGCCACGTCCAAGCCCCCTGAACCAATTGCGAGCGAGCCAACGCCACCACAGGTAGGCGTATGGGAGTCGGTGCCCACCAGGCTCGCGCCGGGCACAGCGAACCGCTCCAGGTGGACCTGGTGGCAAATGCCGTTGCCGGGCCGGGAGAAGTGCACTCCGTACTTCGCCGCCACGTCCTGCAAATATGCGTGGTCGTCGGCGTTGCGGAAGTCGGCCTGCAGCATGTTGTGGTCGATGTAGCTGACCGACAGGTCGGTCTGCACCCGGTCAACGCCGGTCGCCTCCAGTTGCAGATAGGCGAGCGTGCCTGTCGCATCCTGGGAGAGCGTCTGGTCAACGCGAATGGCGATCTCTTCTCCGGGGGTCATGTTCCCAGAGACGAGATGCTCGCGTATCAGCTTTCGAGCGAGGTTTTGGGGTTTAGTCATAGGGACAATGCAGCACTAATTATTCCTGTCTAGCCCGGCCCCATGCAACCTGGATTCGGGCACCAGCACGTGCCCCTCCATGATACGTCGGGCCGTGCGGTAGGTCGTAACACTGGGCACGCGCCAGTCGGCCCCGTCGCGCTCGACGTCGGCGTCGACGGGTATCACCCCGGCGGGGTGGCCGATGCGCACCTGCCCAGACGCCGCCGAACTGGCCCCGGCTGACCTGCTTTGTGCGGCCTCGAACACCACCGTGCCGGGTACCTGTGCCGCCACCGCGGTGGCCATAGACACACTGCCAGGATAAGTGCGATGCGTGCGTTCCATAGATATGGCCCTGGCCAGCAGATTCGTGTCTGTCGGCTCGATGTGCCGACCATCGCCGGTCTCGTAGTGGGCAGGGGGCGCGACCATGGCTATCTTCGGCATCGCCCGCTGCCGCTCATGCGCGTCGTCCAGGCTGATGCGCAGACCTAGCTGCACTGCGGCCGAACAGCGAATTTCTTCCAACAATCGCTGCAACTCTGTATCGGCGTCCAGAGCAGCTGCGGTGCCCGTCGCGTCGCCCCCAACATCGCTCGCTCGCACGAAGACGGTGGGGATGGCGACGTCGACAATCGAGACCGTCGTATGCCTGCCGGAAGCGAGCGCCAGGCGCTCCTGCGCGACCCCGGTGGGCAGGACCCCACGACCGAGCGAGCTCGCCGGATCGACGTACTCAAGCTCGATACGCGCGCCGGAGCCAGGCACCCCGTCGATGACGAAGTCGCCCTCGGACACCGCTCGGCCACCCACGACGGGGACGTGGGCGACGAAGCGCTTGCCCGTGTTGACGGCCAGCACGCGAACCTTAGTCACTGGTTCGACTGGGTCCACCAGCCCCTCGTCGATGGCGAAAGGTCCGACGGCAGAAGAAATGTTGCCGCACGTGCCCGACCAGTCAACCAGCGGGCGCTCCACGTCCACCTGGGCGAAGTCGAACTCGATGTCCGTGTTCGCCAACCCTGACGGGGCGATTATGGCGGCCTTTGACAGCGACGATATGCCGCCACCCAGCCCGTCCACCTGTCGCCCGTTCGGGTCGGGGCTACCGAGTGCGGTTAGGATGACCGCATCGCGTTGATGCGCATCGAACCGGGCCAGGTCGCGGGCGTGAAAGAGCACCGCCCGGCTGGTGCCGCCCCGTACGAAGACGGCCGGGATTTTCAGATCGGTCGCCACCTAACTAAGTCGTTTGCCGCGCTCGCCGGTGTACCGGGCGCGGGGGCGGATGAGGCGGTTTTTCGCGTACTGCTCGATGATGTGCGCCGACCAGCCGGTGATGCGGGCCGATGCCACGACGTTCGTCATGAGGTTCAAGGGGAAACCCAGCTGGTACAGGACGGGCGCCGCGAAGTAGTCGACATTGGGGATGATCCCCTTGGTCTCGGCCATGCGCTTTTCGGCCGCAATGGCGATATCGAACCACTTGCTGTCGCCACCCTTGCTGCCATTTAGAGCTGCGGCCATCTCCAGCGCCATCTCCCGCAGTTCGGAGGCGCGGGGGTCACCGGCCCTGTATACCCGGTGCCCGAAACCTGGCAGTTTGCGTTTTGCAGCCAGCGCGGCGTCCACGTAGTCGGCGGCACGGTCTGTTGAGCCGATCTCCACCAGCATGTTCATCGCGCCGTCTATAGCGCCCCCGTGCAGGGGGCCCTTTATCGCGCCCAGCCCGGCCACGACCGCCGAGTACATGTCGGACATGGTGCCCACAACGACCCGGCAGGCAAAAGTAGAGGCGTTGGTCTCGTGCTCCGCATACAAAACCAGGGCCGCGTCGAACGCTCGCCGCAGGGGTTCTGGCGGCGCTGTGCCGTCCACCATATAAAGGTAATTCGCCGCGTGACCCAAAGCGGCACCCTCGGGTGCTACGGGCTCCCGTCCGGCTTGCAACCGCGTCTGAGCGGCGACCAGCGTGGGAAACTTCGCCGTCAAGGACTTGGCCGCAGCCAGCAGCGAGTCCGGGTCGATGGCATCGGCGTTCGGGTCGAATACGCCCAGGAGAGAAACGGCGGTACGCAGCACGGCCATGGGGTGGGCATTCTCGGGAGCGCTCCGGAGCAGGTCCAACACCGGCTCCGGCAGCACTCGCAGGTCTGCTAACTCGGCCTGAAATCCCGCGAGTTCATCGGCGCTCGGCACCCTCCCGCACAGCAGCAGATACGCCATCTGCTCATAGCCGAAGTGGTGGGCGAGGTCGGCAATGTCGTAGCCCCGAATCAGTAGCTCGGGGGCGTGGCCGTCTATGTAGGCCACCTCTGACTCGAAGGCCAAGACGCCCTCCAGACCGTGGTGGACTACTGGTTCGGCGCTATCTTTATCGACTGTCACTATCGTGTTTTCCCTTTGCTTATTTATTCCCCGTCAGACGGCGAGGGCCTCGAACTTGGCTCCGTACATCTCCGACAGCACTTCCAGCAACGCCAGTACCTGGGGAGGGTGGCTGTCGGCGATTCGCATGAGCAGGGCCGTCTGCAGTGCAACCCGGTTCTCCGGACCGAGCGATATCGTCCGCAGCTCGCCGCGCTCTACCTCGCGTCTGATGGCGCTACGGGGCAGGAACGATATGCCGATGCCCAGTTCGACCATGTGTTTGGTCGCGTCGATGCTGTCGAGGCGCATCTCCACCCTGGGCTGGATGCCCTCCCGACGGCAGTAGGTCTGGATGAGCCGGAAGTAGGCCGAGCCGGGGTCGTAGAGGATGAACGGCTCCCGAGCGACGTCTGCCAAGCGGGCGGCTCCCAGCATGGCGAACCTGTGGTCTGGGTGGACGACGAGCACCACCTCCTCGTCGTACAGGTGGGTGGTGGCCACTTCTTCGTGGCGTAGCTCCCTGGCAAAGCCCACCTGCGCCTGCTCCGCCACCACCATGTCCAGGGCGTCCCTTGAGCGCCCCACAGTGATGTGTGCCTTGATGTCCGGGTGCCTGTGGCGCAGTCGTTCCACAATCGCCGGGAGCGTGTACGTGCCTATGTTGCGAGCGGCGGCAATGGTGAGCAGCCCGCCAGGTGCGTTCCGGCCGGTGGCCAGCACCTCCCGTCCCTCACGAAGCGAACGCAGGGCGCTCTGGGCGTAGGGCAAAAAGGCCCTGCCCATCTCCGTCAGTCTCACGCCTCTGCCAGCCCGGTGGAACAGGGGCACGCCAAGATGATCTTCCAGCTTTTGGATTCGCGTACTCACCGATGGCTGCGACAGGTGCAGAGAGACGGCGGCCTGGCGAAAGCTGCCCTTGTCGGCAGCTACCAGAAAGGACTCGAGTTGATGTAGTTCCATCGTTTTTCGCAATTCCCCGCAACAGAGCCCGGCATGGCACCCGATACGACGAGGTATAGGGAATACCTATCGAACCGATAAACAAATAGGGGTTTCGATTATACCGGGTGGACGTTTAACTGGGTAGATAGAAGATCACATCGCTGGAGTCACTAAATGCAGAACGGTCACACTAACGGCACCTCGCCAACCCCTCCGACACTCGGTGAACAGGGGACCCTCGCCGAGCAGGCCGAGAGCCTGGAGCTTCGGTGGGCGACGGACCCCCGGTACAACGGCATCCGGCGAGATTACACGGGCAGGGAAGTTATAGCCCTGCGCAACTCGCTGAAGATAGAGCACAGTCTGGCCGTCCACGGCGCCACCAAGCTGTGGGAGGGCCTTAACTCCGGAAACTACATCCACACGTTCGGTGCCATGACAGGTGCGCAGGCGGTGCAGATGGTGGCCGCCGGGCTGCAGGCCATCTACGTCAGCGGCTGGCAGGTCGCAGCGGACGCCAACAACGCCGGTCAGACCTACCCCGACCAGAGCCTCTACCCGTCCTCCAGCGCCCCGGCACTGGTGAAGCGCATCAACAACGCCCTGCTTCGGCGCGAACAGGTCGACATGCTATCTGGCGACACGGGCAACGCCGGTAAAGAGTGGATCATCCCGGTCATCGCCGACGCCGAGGCGGGCTTCGGCGGGCCCATCCACGCATTCGAGCTAATGCGGTCCATGATCGAGTCGGGCGCAGCGGGCGTCCACTTCGAGGACCAGCTAGCCGCCGAGAAGAAGTGCGGCCACATGGGCGGCAAGGTCGT
>Ga0114996_10000681_pt1 | contig 47280 bp, 44 predicted proteins | sample ArcticOcean_MG_C_4_FD_87039 | JGI IMG/M metagenome (GOLD analysis project Ga0114996, IMG submission 87039) | Marine microbial communities from western Arctic Ocean - ArcticOcean_MG_CB4_134 | ecosystem: Environmental > Aquatic > Marine > Oceanic | place: Arctic Ocean: Canada Basin | collected... | reverse complement strand
CCTGTCCAGGCAGGAGGTACGTTCTTTGGATTGTCCGCCCATGCTGCGGGATTGTTCCACAGGCGGGTGCCGAAGTCTAGGGGATTCGTGACTACTGCGTATAGTGATATAAGCAGCATGACTAGGAGGAAAATAACTCCTACCTTCCCCGTCGTGGAGGAGAGTAGCTCCATCAGAGCGGTCCGAAGCCCGCCTCTCATGAATACCTCACTCTGGGGTCTACGATTATGTAAAGCACCTCCAGCGTAAACCTGGCCGTGACGTATATCAGTGTAAACATGAATGTAAGGGCAACCACCACTGTCTCGTCTGCCGATAGAATCGCGTCGTAGTATAGGCGGCCCATGCCGGGCCAGTTGAATACAGTTTCCGTGAGTATGGCCCCGCCAACGGACGATGCAAGGCCAAGAATCAGTCCTGTGAGTATGGGCGGAGCGGCTACCCGCAGGATGTGATCGCGCATGACTGTGCCCTCTGGCAGGCCCTTGGCCCTGGCAACGGTGACGAAGTCCTCCTGTGCGGTGTTTATAACCATTGTACGCACAACGTATGTCCAGGATCCAGCGGAGATGAGTACCATCGTGATTACGGGAAGGGTGGCGTGCCACAGGAGGTCCCAGAGACGGGCCAGACCGCCCTCAGGAGGTGGGGCGCTGTACATGCCGCCCGGCGGGAAGATTCTCACATTGAAAGTGGAGAGTATTATGTAAGTGAGGAGTATCATCAGGATTCCCGCCCACCAGGCTGGAAGGGCGTTGGAGGTGGCGGCGAAGAGCGAGGCAATGCGGTCGGACCTGCTTCCAACACGCGTAGCGAGCTTGACGCCGAAGAATAGGCCGAAGATGGCCGTCATGACGCTTGCGGTGGTCACAAGGAGCATTGTCCTGGGTAGCCGTTCCCCAATCAAGGACGTGATGCTACTGCTTCCCTCGGCGGTCTTGAGAGTACGGGCCTTCCCAAGGTCAAGGCTGACGACTCTGCCTATCATCTGAGGAAGTCGGTAGTACCAGGGCCGGTTCAGTCCGTAGGACGCTTCCAACTCCTCGCGGTGCTCCTGGATGGCCTGCTCTATCTCATCTACATTGCGGATAGTCTGAGCGAGACCCTGTCGCAGGCCTCTCACCTCTTCATTGACGATGGCCGTCAGCATCCTGTCGGAAAAGCCGGTGGCACCTAGTGTCACCACCACCATGACCAGCACAGCAAAGAGCACTCCCACAAGGGTTAGTCCTCTTATGGCCAAGGTTTTGGCAATGGACATTGTGATATCGCTGGTCAGAGGCTAGACGGAAAATCGGACTTGCCAGTGATTATAATGTGCTCCGACGTGACCTCAACATCATTATACCAAGGCCTGCTCCGATCCCTGCCGCCGCGAACAGAATTACTCCTATTATTAGTCCTATGGATGAGCTGCCTCCGTCCCCGGACGGGGTTTCTGTGGGAACGGATGTAGCCGTGGATCCCGGTTGTGCCATAGGCTGGTCGTCCGGTGCTCCTGTGCCGAACTCAATGTCGACTCTTCGCTCCAACAGAGTCGAGAGTTCATCTGTGTAGGCCGCCAGGAAGAGGTGATAAAGGTCGCCTGTCAGAGACGAAACCACATCGACTGGTACTTCTATCTGGAAGCGGTTAGTGGATACTGACTTTGCAAGACCGGAACTGATTATCTCATTGGTGGACGGCTCTTGAAGTACGTAGCGAACCGCCATATTGCCTGGCCCTTTCAACTCTACTTCGGTCATCAGGGCGGCCCCTTCCTGTAGGGATGTACCGGTTATGCTGACTATCTGGATGTCGGGTGCCTTGCCGTAGTACAGGTCGCCGGGTTGGAAGGGATAGCCAGGATCCCTGAACGCCGTGATCTGAGCGAACTGGGCGCTACTATCGAAGGTCTCCAGAAGGTATGGCCCGTTGCTGATTACCATATGTCCTTTTTCGGCAAACCAGTCTATGGCCGCGCCGTACCTTGCAGATGCCTCAGACTCACTGACCAAGGACTCTCCACCGATGGTGAATATGTTTTCAGGCACTATGGTTGTTTCGGCGAAATCTCTGAGTGTGTTCCTTGTCAGGCGCGCAAACTTGTCCAGAACAAGGCTGATTGGGTCGACGCTGAAACGGGCGGCGGCGGTATCGCTGTATGCGACGGTTCTCTGCTCGAATACCATGTCGTCCATGGCTGCTAGGACTTCCCAGGGCATACTCAGTCCTGAGATGCTGGCGTACTGGGCTATGTAGTCGTCCACAAAGTGCCAGAAGTCTACGTAGACCTCAAGCTTGTTGTCATCGGTGATGCGGAATCCTCGGAAGGTGTCTGTAAACGGCTTGCTGGTGGTTCCTATGGAAAACTCTATGTCGGCCTTGTCTTCGTTGTACACAATGTCGAAGAGCTGGGCTATTGGGTAAACAACGTCGGCCATGGTTATGGGCTGTCCGTCATGCCACTTGGATTGGAAGTACTTGGTGTAATCGAACGTGACCTTGCTGGTGGCTTTCGTGCCGGTGGGTACCGTGCTCCATCTGCCCGCATTGGTGTCCCAGAGGAATGCATCAGAAGGGAGCTCCAGCTTGTTTCCTGAACCCGCGGTCTCCACCTGATAATCGGCGCGGAATGGGATTGGGATACCTGTGAAAGGATGGGTGGTCAGTGGAGTGTCGCGAATATTGTTCCATATGTCGTTGCTGTAGACATCGCCGAAACCCGCAACGGGGTTCCAAGTTGTCCTGTTGGTCCACACCCAGAGATTTCCAACATTGAGTTTGTCGGTATTGCCGGGTATATAGGCCTCTCTGAGGGTGCGGAAGCTCTTCGGCCCCGAGATTAGGTCCTCGGTGATACCCTGGACATTGGATGCGACGGGGATGTTGTTCACCGCGGTGACGACCCACAGGCGGACGGACTCATCTAGGCATGCCTGGGTTGCCTCCACATACAACTGGTTTCGCTCCTCCAACCCGTTGAAGTCTCCAGTGAATATGCGCTGTCCGAGCGCATCCACTTCCGGGGCCTCATACTGCCAGAAACCAACTTCCTGCCAGCCAGGGAGATTGCCCATCCAGGGTGCGCACATCTGGTTGATATTACCGAAGTCGTATCTCTGCGGAGAGCTTCTTCCCCAGCCTTCGGTATAGAGATGCCACTGAAAGAGTTTGGGGTCGGTGCCGTACACGGTGAAAATGGCGGGGCCGAACTGCTGCGGGACGAGCGTTACGTAGAACCCAAGCACAGCCAAGTTTGCTCTGAGGTCGTTTCCGATTTCCCAGCGCTCATCCTCCGTCCTGACTATGAACTTTAGGTCTATACGGTTGTCGTTGAAGTGCCAGAATCCTTCCTTGAGTGTTGCTCCTGCCTTGGTCATGGCCTGACTTACTAGGTCTTTAGCCAGGTCTGGGTCGTAAGCGATTTGCGACTCCTTGGTGAGGTTGAATACTGTGAGAAAGTCGAAATCCGCGGGGCTTACATGTGTGAGCATGGGTGTTGCAAACCCCTTGTACACCTCCTGGGAGATGAAGGGCCTGTTGACCACATACTGTAGTGCCTGCCTGACCTCTTTGATGGATAGAGGGTTGAGACTACCCTCGGGAGCAGAGGCTGGGTTCAGCACTATGGAGATCGTGGAGGCGGGAGACTGATAGACTGTGACGTCCGGGTTATTCTCCAGTGCTTCTGCCGCTGGGGTCTTCAAGCTGTATATGTACATATCCATGGCGCCAGCCTCCAACTCCTTGGAGGCAATGCCGACATCGAAGGCACTGAAGTTGATGGTCTCTGTGGCCGGACCGGGCTGTTTGTGTGGCGGGGTGTAGTCCTGCCGCGGTGTTGCCGCAAAGGCGAAAAACAGCGCGGGCAATAGCGTCATCCACAGCAGTATTTTGAGCTTATTCATGTTTACTATGCCAGCCTTATCCGGGTTGCGCGAATGCCAAGCATCAGGCCCAGAGACAACGCTACCAGTGCTATCACCATAGCTATTATGATGACGACCCACGTTTGTACTCCTGCGGATTCACCGCCAGTGTCCAATTCCTCCAGGCTTGTCTGGATGTCTTGGAGAATACCCAGGTTGTCGGCGGAACCACCAACGTTTTGGCTCAAGGAGTCCAGTTGTCCAATGATGTCTCCAATGGAGCCCTGTATGTTGTCGAATCCGAAGTCCATGAAGAATGACCCTGTAGCGATGTTGCCGGAGGCGTCAATGGCCCTGAAGTCGTGGGCACCTTCGCCGGATATTGGTATGAACAGGCGCGCGGTGAACCTGCCGTCGTCATCGCTCCTCACGGTGCTCACCACAGCGCCGCTTACCTCCAGGAAAACATCTTGGTCAGGTTGGAAGTTGGACCCCTGGATTGTTATGTCTTTGCCACCCGGCCCTGAAGGTGGGGAGAGGAATATGGACGGAAGGGGCATGAGTTTCGTGCGTGCAAAGGCAACCTTTTGGTTCTGAGCTCCGAATTCGCCAAGCCGTGCATCCGGCCAAGCCATGTAAACTTCATCTTCCGTTGCTGCTATTGTGAAATAGTCACCGATGAACGCTCCGCCGGGGAACGCGTGGTTGGGGTTGGATGGAAAGTCTGTCACACGTGTGTTCTCAATCCAGGTCTCGCCTCTGTCCTCGGAACTGGAGTAATAGACATGGTATCTGGTCTCCGCCGGGTCGTCCCTCATATCGCCCCACATTGTGTGGACTGTCCCATCGGGGCCTGCGGCAATGGATGGGAAAAACTGGAGGCGTGTGGTACCGTCGTCGTTGAGCTTTTTCTTGGGAGTCCAGGTCTCACCCTTGTCCATCGAGGCGACGAAATAAATATCTCCGTCGTCGGTCTTCTTGTCTGTGGGCATGCCGGTGTAGACTAGGTAGACCTCTCCCTGTGGTCCTGTGGTCAGCTGAGGGAATGTTGCCCCCCAGTAACGGAAGAAGGTATTGCGAGGGCTGAATGGAATTTCGGCGAAGTCAGATGCCCTGTTCGTCACGAATGTAAGGCCGTTATCATCTGAGCGGGCTACGTAAATCTCAGCACGCCCCTTGAATGAGTTGTCATCCGTGCTGTCCATCCAGTTGATGTATAGAGTGCCGTCGGGTGCAACCGCAGGTTGAGACCCCTGCACGACTCTCTTGGGAGCATCCTCTCCTAGGGTGCTCACCACTATGGGGCTGACCGTTACAGGGTCGCTCCATGTCAGGCCACCGTCTTCGGAGCTTACCATCTCTATACTGGTATGCGTCTCAGGAACAAGGGTGAAGGCTTCCACATCGAATAGGAAGAAAACGGGGATTTTGGTGAGGAATTTGGTGTATGTCACATAGATGACGTCCTTGTCAGGGTCATTAATGTTGGGTCCTATGGCGACCCAGGGTTTGTCTAAGAAGGGGAGACGGAGTTCATACGTGGGTCTTCCATTCTCATCCACTACTGGTGGACTTGTGCCAACCTGGCTTTTGGCAGACGCTATTGGCTCCGACCACGTGAATCCGCCGTCCGTGGATTTGGATATTGGAATCGAGGACACGGCGGCGTCTCCCACCGCGTCGCGAATGGTGAACTCCTCTACATTCATTGAAATGGAGGCCGCGTAGGCATTGCCATCCCTATCGAAGGCTATCACCGGGTCGCCGGCTCCGCCGAGATCACCGGAAGGGTACTTGACCTGAAACGGCCCCGCCCATGTAGATCCGCCGTCTATGGTGTTATAGGTCGTAATTCCTGGGAAGCTGTAGTCTATTACGCCAAGAATCAGATGCTCTGGGTCTTTTGGGTTAACGGCAAGGTGTGGCTCCGTCTGAAATGGAAGACGGCTGAAGTCCCGGGTGACCAGGATATTGCGACTGAATTTAGGAGAGGCGCTCCTATAAGGTACCATGGGGCCCTGGCCGCCGCCACCGGATTGAGGAGCAATGCCCCTTATCGATGGCTCCTGAGGTGGGAACTCGCTGCCGAGGGGGTTCCCCTTGATGGCGTTGATGCGTGGGTCCAATCCCTGAGTTATAAGCCACGCTGAGCTTGAGAGGTTCTTTTGGAATACTTCTGTCAAGGAAGCGCTAAGAGGACGTGGTGACGAAAACGAGGGGCCCTGCTCATGTCCTGCCAGTGCTGAGTTGGATAACGATGCCGTGAGCAGCAGTAGTATCAGAAGCACGCTGGCTCGTAGAAATCTTCTTGTCATGATAGCTCCATCCTTACCTGATGCGATTTAATATCCAATCTCTCTTACTTTAGGCTGTACGAGAGGATTTACGGGCTTAGCCCCAGAGGATGCCACTGCCGTGGATTAGTTAATTCAGTTGGCTCACTACCGTGTCCATCTCAGCTATCACTGCCAGCATGGCTTCCTTTGTGAAGGAGGCGGTGGCTTCTAAGTAGGCGTCGGCCCCGGATGAAGTGTAGTCCACGAAACGCCAATCCAGGTAGTCGTCGGAGGATGCGGTTACGCTTGGGGTCCTATCGCTCCAGTCAAAGTAGTTGTCGATTTTTAGTATCACTTTGTCGGCTGGAGGGGCCAGAGCAGGATCGGCTTTGGCAGCGATGGTCTTCATACTGATCCAGTAAGATAGAGACTCTTCCCTTGTCTGCGGAAGTTCTTTACGAAGCTCTACCAGCAAGAGGCGGTGTTTCTCAACGGTGTCGGACATCTCTCTTAGGGAGTCCAGATTGTTCTGTCCATATGCCTCAATCTGTTCCTGGGCTGAAGACAGCAACTCAAACTCAGATTTCTGCTGTGCCAGGGTCTGTATGGCAGAAGTGACATTCTTTTCCACTTGTGAAAGCTGTGCCCTCAGGCTTCCCTCTGCCTGAGTGGTTGCTGCCAGGTCTTCGGTGAGTGTTTGCGATTGAGAATCGGCCAGCCAGAGGTCAGATTGAAGGCCCTGAACTTCGGCCTGCAATTCTGATACCTTGTCGCCGGAAGAGTCGAGTACAGTATTGCCGAGCCACAGCCCAACTGCAAGGCTAAGTAGACCAACAACCATGGTTATGCCAACCCACATCAAGACGTTGCTGGTTTCATTCCGTCTGTATAGCACATCCCTGTTCAGCATGTCCTACTTTCTAGAGGTAATATTACGTCTATATAGTGTAGTGCCTAAAAAAGTTGTGGTCTAGTCTAGCACACCTCATTTGCTTTGGCTGTGAATAATATAAGGTTGGATGCCGTATGTTGGATTTAGATTTGATGGTGAAATCACTTCATTAATTGATTTCAATGAGTCTCAGCATGTTTTAGACATGGCTGTTAGAATAGGTGGCGGGACATACTAATTATGGTTGCATGGTGGATGTAGGAAAAAACGGGATGTTCGGAGACCGTGAAGCCATGGTTAATGGTTAGATTCGTTGCTTTAGGGGGCCAAGATTGAGTAAAGATGACCAGATAGTCAAAGTGCTGAATAGCCTGTACGAAGTTGTGGTTTGTGGTCGGTGTGAGACGCGCATCCGGTTTGGTGACTCTGAGTGTCCTCACTGCGGTACAGATGTAGAGGACGTGCTTCATCAATGGGCCGAGAGGCTGCTTGGTAGGCTCGAATCGTAGCAGGCCTGGCGACGTCCAAAGTGTATGCAAACAATCGCTGTTTGTCAGTGAGGTAGGTATGGAACCAATTCCACGCAAGAGGTTTACGGAGTGTCCGAGGTGTAGTGCCGCGACTGTTCATGTACCTTGGGAACCAGAGAGAGCCTCATGGCGGAGAAAAACGGCTCTCAGCTTGGCCTTGTTCTGGGCAACATCTATAATATGGGTGTCTCTTGCGGTGTTGACAGGGCAGTGGCTATGGCTTCTAGTGTTGTTGTTTTATGGACTGATTAGCGTGACCGTTGGTGTGGGTTTTTACAAAAGTGTTCGCAGTTACCAATGTATTGCCTGTAGTCTACAATGGACAATATAGTATGGCATCGGGAACTTGGATAGATTTCGGAGGATGAAATGCCTGGAGACATGATTGCTGTGATTCAGCTTTGTAGCGTGTGTAACTCAGAGGTGGGGACCTTCTCTGAGAAAAAAGATAACCTTATGCTTTCAGCCGTGGACGACGTCTGGTGTGGCACTTGCCAGGCAACTGTGTCGGCGGTTCGCGACATTGAAGGGCGGGAAGCGTCTGCTGTAAAAGAGGTGGAGAGCTATCCTCTGTCCCTCTCGTCCACGGAGCCATCTGCGTAGGCGTAGGTGGTGGGCTAAGGGAATGCCTCGTCCAGTGCCTTCTGTGAACCGCCTATTATGAGGCTGCCTCCAACCTTCATCAAAGGACGCCGGATGAGACGGGGTTCCTGAAGCATAAGTTGCAGTAGAGCATCGTCAGCAAGCCCATCGGGTGCGAGTCCAAGGGCCTTAAACGACGGGCTGTTCCATGAAAAGACCTCTGACAACCTTTGCCCTTGTAATAATAGGCGCAACTCATCCTCGCTGAGGAGGTCTTGAAAGAAGTCCCTTTCCTCTACGTCTACACCTTTTTCGTGGAGCCACGCTCTCACCTTGCGGCATGTCGATCAGCGGCTCCACCAATACAAAGTGACTCGTGTAATTTGGCGTGACCTCAAATAATTTCCAAACTGGAATATAGTGTACTCCATACGAGAGGGTGCTTTAAGCTCTCTCGCTCCTTCTGGTTAACGCTTGTGTCCACGCAAGCGGAAGGGTTGGACTGATGATCCGCAAGAGCCTTGCCGTACCGGCGTCGAAACAGGCAGAGGCCTCAGTTTCAGATTCACCTCCCATGACACTACAATAACCAGGGCCAGGGACGCGTTATGGAGGGTATGACAGGCGCTGGCCAGGTCGCCCAAGATTACGAGGTCTGCGTGCGAGGTGTTGAAAGACTCATACGCAGACCTCAACGGGTTTCTGAAGATGTGTGACAAGGTTGTTCTGTGCCGGGACTTCGAGTCCGTCTGTGAGAAAACGGGGTTGTGAAGAGGCAACGAGGAGGTTGATGGCCCAGATGTGGATGTGACATGAATACAGTTACTGTTGTTGGGTGCGTACCGCTTGCCATCTCTCGTCCAAGAGGCTCTTTCACTTTATCATGAGCGTCTCACTTGGGAAAATCACGCTCGTATGAAGTTGTAGACCCAAATGGCCCTCAGTAATTTATAATGAATTTGGATGGAGGCCATTGTGGGTGACATCCAGGCGAAGTTCTTGGCCGGGGTTGGGCAGGAGAGTATCGCCTGCCATGGGGCAGTCTCCCAGTCGGATGATGGACGCCGTTAGAAGATGTCGCTCTACATTTAGAATCCCGACAGTGCCAAGCCTAGTGGAGTAATGGTGGGGTAACGTGGCGCTGCCAGAGTTTATGTGTACCATCCCGTCCCGATTTTCCAGTCGTTCGTAATGGGTATGGCCGCTGACTATGATGTCCACCGGACGGTCGAACTTAACGCCGGAAGTAATGTCGTGAACCATGCCCAGCATCCAGCCCTGTATGTCCAGTGTTTGGACGGGCTTCACACGCGGGTCGTCCATTCCAAAGTCATTGTTTCCGAGCGCAGCCAACACCGGAGCTATGTCCTCAAGCCAGTCCAAAATGTGTGGGGGGGGGGGGTGACAATATCCCCAGCGTGCAAAATGAGGTCAACTCCACGAAATGCAGAGACCACTTCAGGCCATGGTTCGCGTATGGAGGACGGCAGGTGGGTGTCGGCAATAAGCCCTATTCGCATGGATAATCCAGCCGTGTCAGCCAATGATGTTTGTCGACGTGGTTTTGAACGGAAACTAGGCTGGTTTATATCCTTCGGTTGCCAGTCGCTCCAGTGTGTCGCCCACCTTTTCCACCTCACTGGACGTGTTGAAAAAGTGGGTGCTGAAGCGAACGCCGTCCGGGCCGTGTACTGTTCTGCCGACGATGCCGAAGCGCTCCTGTAGGGTGGTAAACAACTCTTCAGGAGGCCAGCCGTCAAGGCCGACTGTAACAAGACCGCAGGCGGACTCCGGCAATGTGGGGCTCAGAAGATTGCAATTGGCGGTGGCAGAGACACGTTCTCGCAGGATATCCGCAAGGCTCATGGCGCGTTGCTCTATCTTGCCAATGCCGATCTCAGAGGCGATGCGGATACTTTCGGAGAACCCGGCTGCCAGTCCAGGACTCTGGGATACAAGTGCAAAACGCGCCAGATGACGTCGTTGAGTCACCTCACGGCCTGTCTCAAGAGCGTTGGTGGAAAATAGAGGCTCCAGCATATCCCGCCGATCAGGGCGGACGTATAGCGCACCGGTTCCCACTGGCCCCATCAGCCACTTCTGGCCAGACAGGGCGTAGAAGTCGCACCCAAGGTCATCGACATTCACATCCACCTGCCCAAAGCTCTGAGCGCCGTCTACGAGTACAGGTATGCCCATTTCGTGAGCCATGCTGGATATTTCCTTGATAGGAATTCGCAGTCCGCAGGTGTACTGGATGTGGCTGAGGGCCACCAGCTTGGTACGCTCGGTCACGGCAGATTTCACAAGACTGAGAATCTCAGACTGTTGGGATAGCGCGGGAATAGTTACGGAGTTCACCTTGACTCCCATACGCTGTGCTAGAACATCGGCTGGTGAAGTCAGAGCGGGGTGCTCAAGGTCACATATCAGAAGCTCATCCCCCGGATTCCAGTCCATGCCGTAGAGAACAACGTTCACTCCCTCCCTGGTGCTGTGTGTGAGGGTCACGTCATCTTCCGAGGCTTTGAGCATGGATGCTACGGCAACGCGGGCTTCGTTGTTGGCATCATGTCCGATGGCCACACCTCTGGCACTGGCAGGCCCCACTGCGGACTCCTGCTCCAGAGTCTCCGCGATGCGGCGGAGAACCTGAGTAGTCGTAGGCCCAGCCCAACCTGTGTTCATGTATATGAGATCACGGGTAACAGGAAGGAGTTCTCTAAGCTGGTCTGTATTCATATTTTCTGTCCATTCTATAAATGTTGTGGAGCGAGTGTAAACCGATTTCGGTCATTCTACCACGGAGTCTTTTCTAAGACTACGTGGTAGCTATCAATGATTGCTGGCTTTGCGGATTACAGTTACACTCGGTCTTGTGGGATTTGGCTTCGGGCACTGCCGAAAACTGCAGGCAAGAAGTCTGCCTCAGAGAGTTTATGTTTAGATGGATCATTCTGGAATGGGCAATATGGACGGTCACGGGGGAGGTCGCAGCGATTTTCCCAAGCTGACTGTGCCAATCACGACTGCCACAGTGCGACGGGTACTCCGCTACTTCCTGCCATACAAGGTCAAGGCAGGCTTAATACTGCTGTGGATTCTGGCTGCCGCTATCATTGGCCTTGTGCCTCCGCTGCTAATCCGTAGTTTAATAGACCGTGCGATACCTGAGAGGGATATGTCCTTGCTCAGTATACTGTCTGTTGGAATGGTGGTTGCCTCCCTGGTCACTGGGTTCATTGGCGTTGCGCAGAACTACCTGAGCAACCTGATAGGCCAGGGAGTGATGTACGACATGAGGAACCATCTCTATAGGCACCTTCAGAGTTTGCACCTTGGCTTCTTTATCAGCGTACGCACCGGCGAAACCATCTCGCGTTTGAACAGCGATGTAGCTGGTATACAGAACGTGGTGACTGGCACTCTGGTTAGCATTGTCGCCAACGTCGCGATTCTTGGCACCACACTTGGCATGATATTCTGGCTGAGTTGGCCTCTGGCCATCGTTTCCGTGCTCATATTGCCATTGTTCATCATTCCAACCCGCAGAGTAGGGCGGATCCGACAGGACCTGACACGCAGTATCCAGGAACAGCGTGCAGACCTGACCAACATTCTTCAGGAGACCCTCAGCGTGGGAGGGTACATCCTCATGAAGATTTTCGGTCAGGAGCAAGAGGAGCGAGAGAAGTTCAGAAGGAAAAACTGGGAGATCATGAGACTCCAGATACGCCAGGCTCTGGTGGGGCGGTGGTACTTCATGATCATGGGTCTCTTTGGCACGCTTGGGCCTGCGCTTGTCTACTGGATGGGAGGATGGCTGGTGTTGCGGGACTCCATGACAGTCGGCACTGTGGTTGCCTTTGTGGCCTACCTGAGTCGGCTGTATGGGCCTGCTTCTTCACTGGCTAGCGTTCACGTTGATGTCACAGCGTCTTTGGCGCTCTTCGAACGTATCTTTCAGTACATTGACTTGGATACTGATATAGCCGATGCCCCGGACGCAGACGTATTGTCGAGGGTGAATGGTAAGGTGGAATTCCAGGATGTCTCGTTCCACTACCGGGAGGGGCGTCCTGTCCTGGAGGATGTATCCTTTATAGTGGAGCCAGGGCAGACCGTGGCCCTTGTGGGGCCAAGCGGAGCTGGTAAGACCACCATTACATATCTGGTACCGCGCTTCTATGATCCTACCTCTGGACGCGTTCTTTTGGACGATCAGGATGTCAGGCAGATAACCCTTCCGTCTTTGAGGGAGCAGATAGGTATGGTGACACAGGACACATTTGTGTATCACGAATCTGTGAGGCACAACCTCCTGTACGCTCGTCCGGACGCAGGCGATGAAGAGTTGGAGCAGGCGTGCCGCGACGCTCAACTCTACGATACCATTATGAATATGCCCTGGGGGTTCGACACCATAGTTGGTGAGCGTGGTTACCGCCTGTCCGGAGGTGAAAGGCAGAGACTAGCCATTGCCAGGGTAATCCTTGAGGACTCACGCATCATCGTTTTGGATGAGGCTACTTCCTCCCTCGACTCGATCTCTGAGCGACTGATCCAGCGTGCACTGGAGCCTCTGCTGAAGGAACGGACAGCTCTGGTAATAGCGCATCGTCTTTCCACAATCCTCAAAGCCGACCAGATTTTGGTAATAGAAGGGGGCCGTATAGTGGAACGCGGGAAACACAACGATCTGCTGGCAAAAGGCAGCCTCTATTCCCAGCTTTACGAGGCCCAGTTCCGTGACCAGGAGCTTTCAGAGTCCTCTGATGAAGGCAGCTTGTCTGCCTCTCGTGAAGTGTAATGACGCGAGCGACCGAGTGACATGAAGACCTTTCTTTTCGTAATCACTATCCTAGCCATTGCGGGTGCGTTGACCGTTGCCTGCGGTGGATACGACTCTCAAACTCAGACCACGCTCATTGCTATACCTACAATAATCCCTGAGCCTACGCCTACAGTCACAGCCTCCCCTACTCCAGATCCTATAGATAATTTCGTGCCCTTAGATCCCGCAACTGGCATTGGCGATGCCCGTGAGGCTCTGATAGAGGGATATTTATTCCAACTGGAGTTAGCGAGCACGGATTCGGAGCGCGCCCACGGCCTCATGGACAGATTGAGCCTTCCTGAAGACGCGGCCATGGTCTTTGTGTACCAGAGTGAGGAGTACCGAAACTTCTGGATGAAAAATACCTTGATACCACTGGATATTCTCTTTCTTGATGCCGAGGGTGTTGTGGTGGATGTCCAGACGATGCAGTCTCAGATAGGGGTCTCAGACGGTGCTCTGAAGGTCTATGGTTCCGCTCTGCCTGCACGCTATGCCCTGGAAATGAACGCTGGTCTAGCGGAATCCATAGGAATTGCGCCTGGGACACAGGTCCTCTTCCGCTGAGTGCGAAGAAACGGCGTCTACTCTTTGTCCTGAGATGGCAGCCTGCCCAGCTTCTTTTCCACCCACGCTATCATCTCTCTTGTTTGCTCAATTATGTCCGGGCTCACTGATATGGAAGGTACTCACCACTGCACGAATTTTTCGGTGAAGTCGAGATAGAAGGACGGTGCTTGGTTATTCATCTATCCAACGCTGTATCTTGTGAATTAGAGCTATTGACCTGAGCCCACTCGGCTATGCAGCTCTTTCATAGCACGTCACCTGGATTCGTGAGCGCATTTGCTCATTGTTGCTGAGAGGTGCGCCTCCCTTTTTCAAAACTTTACAAAAACTGCTGACTCGTCTCCGATTGACACCGGAGAAATGGCAGTGCTATATTCCTGGCTAATAACCTGGGCTTTGACAGGCTGGGTGAACCGCATCGCTGATCATATACGGTGATGTGCATTTTGCTGGATACCAGGCAAAACCCGTATGGTGAGAGTCCTCTCTCGACCTAGAGATTAGAGAAGATTGGTTTCGCAATCGGAGCGATTCTCCGTTGCATTGATGGACTCTGATTCTAGATAAGCCTGTAGCCGGCTCTATCTGGCATGAAAACGATATATAGGAGGAGAGCATGACCAAACCCCTGCCTTTGGAAGGCATACGCGTACTGGACTTTACGCACATCGTCGCAGGTCCTCAATGCACCCGTATTTTAGGAGACATGGGGGCCCAGGTAATCAAGGTGGAGCAGGGACAGGCCATGGACGTCACTAGGTCTGCGATGCTTGGTGGTATCGGCGGGATTCCCGGGCCAAACCGCAGCGGAATGTTCGAATATTTCAACCGCAGCAAACTTGGGATAACCGTGAACGCTCTGATGCCAGCAGGATTGGAACTCATAAAGCGCCTTGTTGGTGTTTCCGATATCGTCATCGAAAACTTCAGTTCTCGAGTGCTGGAGCGTTGGGGTCTGTCCTACGAGGAACAGCGAAAACTCAATTCGAAAGTCATATATGTCAGCATCACGGGGTTTGGCCACATTGGACGCTATCGTGACTACAGCACGTGGGGCCCCACAGCACAGGCACTGTCAGGCCTCACCTTCATGTCCGGACTGCCAGGAGAGCGGCCCGCTGGCTGGGGATACAGTTTCCTTGACCACACTGCGGGATATAATGCTGCAATTGCAACTCTGATGGCCATACACCACCGCAACCGTACAGGCGAAGGTCAGTGGCTGGATGTTTCTCAGGTGGAATCCGGCATGGTTCTCACCGGCCCTGCCATGTTGGACTATACTGTAAATGGGCGTCCATATCGCCGCGCCGGCAATCCGCCGGGCAACCGTTCCACACATCCGCGCGTGGCTCCTCACAACACATATCGCTGTGCAGGTGACGACGAGATTGTTAACGGCGAGCCGAGGCGGCGCTGGTGTGCCATATCCGTCTTCACGGAAGAGGATTGGGGGAATTTCTGCACTGCCATCGGTTCACCTGCCTGGACAAACGATCCAAAATTCGCATCAAACGCGGACCGTGTTGCCAATGAGGACGAGTTGGACCGTCTCATTGAGGAGTGGACCATCGATAAGATGCCACATGAGGTTATGTACCGCCTACAGAGTGTTGGTATTGCAGCCGGGGCCGTGCAGACGAATGAGGACAAGATTGTTCGAGACCCACAGCTCAGGTCAAGAGAGTTCATACAGAAGGTCGTTCATAGGGAGATAAACGAGCCCTTTGAGACGGACAGCCTTCCAATCAAGTTCTCCCACACGGAAGGTACCAAGATTCGCCAGGCATCTCCGCCGCTTGGTGCGGATAACGAGTACGTTCTTAAGGAAATACTGGGGATGAGTGATGAGGAGATAACCGATCTGGCTGAGCAGGCAGTATTCTAACTGCTTGTATTTTAGCTTTAGGACGTCTCGTAAACCGAAATACAGGAGTGTCGAATGACTATATCAAGCAATTCACAGGCACAGTCCATGGCTCTTGAAGATATGGTGGTCCTGGACTTGACCGATGAGAAGGGAATGTATGTGGGTAAGATGCTGGCCGATATGGGTGCCAGAGTCACCATTGTCGAGTCGCCTGAGGGTCATCCAGCCAGGCACATAGGCCCCTTCTACCAAGATAAGCCAGACCCCAATAATAGCCTGCTCTTCTGGTATAACAGCACAAATAAGGAGAGCATTACACTGGACATAACCACTGCAAAGGGTGCCCAACTCTTGAAGAAGATGGTGAAGACGGCTGACGTTGTTCTGGAGTCCTTCCAGCCTGGGTATCTGGACTCTCTGGGCCTTGGATATGAGACCCTCTCCGAGATTAACCCGCGGTTGATCATGACGTCTGTTACGTTGTTTGGTCAAACAGGGCCGTACCGCGATTTAAAGGGTTCTGATCTTGTGTCAATGGCAATGGGCGGGCCAATGGCAAGCTCAGGCTATGACCATCTACCTGACTCTCCTCCAATGCGGTGCGACGGTTGGATAGGATATGCGACGGGCTGTAATTTCGGTGTCATCGGCACAATGACAGCGGTTGTATACCGGGACATGACGGGTCAGGGCCAGTGGGTGGATGTCTCTATCCACGAATCACTCTCATGCACGACTGAAGCAGCGATGCCAAACTGGTTCTTCGACCGGAAGGTGCCGATAAGGCAGACAGGCCGTCATCATGGTTTGATCCCAACTCCGTCAACGCAGTATGTGAGCGCCGACGGCAAGCTGGTAAACGGCTTTGATATTCCTCCACGGTCATTGGACCGCTGGAATAGGTTGGTGGCATGGATGGACGAGAAAGGTATGGCCGAGGGACTTAAGGATGACAAATACCGTGAGCTTATCAGTCAGGGTGTGCGCAGCGGGCCTGAGATGGACTTCTTGAGGGATCGCATCACCGAATTTATAGCCAGCCAGACAGCCGATGATATATACCACGGTGGTCAGAAGATAAGGCTTGCGTGGGCTGTGATTCGCTCACCGGAGGAGAACCTGGACGATGAGCACTTCCGGGACGATAGAGGGTTTTTCCCGCACGTGGAGCACCCTGAACTTGGTAAGTCATTTGCTTATCCAGGGGCACCGGTCATATTCAGCCGAACACCGTGGCAAATGCGGCGCCGACCTCCACTGCTGGGTGAAGACAATGAGAAGTTCTTCTCAAAGGATATGGGTCTGAGCCAGGATGAGTTGGTGATTCTCAGAGAGAGCAGGGTAATATAACAGTAGACTGGCTCAGTTGTGAGGAAGAGTAGCACTAGGCCGGTTCATGCAGATTACAGGTAACTAAATAAGAGACCTCGGGGATTTCTCCGGGGTCTCTTATTTAGGTGATGCTCTTTCAGGCTAACGCTGCTGGGAGTCGTCCCATAGATAGGAGTCAGAGCCGTCCAGCCAGTCGGAACGGATTGGGCTGAAGGTATCTATCTCGTAGGTCTCCTCAAGGGCCTCGGCGCTGTGCTCCGCGTATGAGGGTATTGTGAGGGTTTCTCCCGAGCGCATCATTATGTCTTGGCCGTCGATAACAAATAGAAGGGCGCCGCTGATGACGTTGGTAATCTGCTCACTCTCGTGAGTGTGGGCTGGTACCTTGGAGCCCTTGGGGAAGTAGATGCGTCCAAGCGTCACCTTTTCTTCGGTGACAATGCGCCTCCTGATTCCTTCAATGAGTCTGTCTTCCGTCACTTCACTCCAAGGCACTGCTTTCATGGGGAATGACCCCTCTCTACAATATATGCTGTCCTGTATTGATAGGCTAAGGATGTCTCAAAGATATAGGCATCCATATCTTCCGTCAACACACGCCTTAGGAATGAAGTAGGCTGTCGAGGTGGCGATGAACATCGTAGAAGGTATCGAAGGTGAAATGAGGAAGGCCGTGGCTTTTGAAGTGGTCTTGTAGCTCGCTTCTGGCTATTACGTGATTGGCCTCCAAGGCTGGAGGTATGTCCGAGACGCTATCACCAATGCACACTATTGGTTGTTTCCCGGTCTGCAGGTATCTCAAGCAGGAGGTCTTGAAGTTTTCCATTAACGGGGTGCCTGTTGGGCCTAGGTAATCTACAGCTATGCCAGCGTCTGTGATCCTTGCATGTCCAGAATATCTCTCAATATCCGCCAGTCCCAGATTTTCCAGAATGGGGTCTATGTAAATATCAAGGCCGTTGCTGACTATCACAAACCGTAGGCCCTTACTGCGGCAGTAGTCAACTACTTGCGAAAAACCAGGCCTAATCTTCACTTCCATGACGGCAAACTCAATGACCTCTTTCCGTCCTACCTTCATATTTGCGAATTGTATACGCTGGCACTCCTCCACGCTGATTCGTCCAGCGTGATAGTCATCGTCCACCTTTTGCCAGTCGCTTTGCATCGGGGCAAAGTTCTCCAATAGCGCACCACCTAGGTCGTGGACGGTGATGGTGTCGTCGAAATCGCATTGTATGGTAAGCAAGCTTGTCCTTTCTGACTAAATGGCAGGCGGAATTATACATTATCACAGCACATATCTAAATCCCACGGCCGAGGTAAGGTATCGTGCGTCAAGTTGGGCGTGGGGTGGATTGATAGTGTAGGGGAGTAAGTTAGGAAGAGGGCTACCTAATGGGCTACCTCTGTATGGAATCGGTAGTGGTGGTAGGGGCTGTGCTGGTAGTGACCCCTATGCGGCGTGGATTATCATCTATCAGGAGGCTTTGCAAAAGCCTTTCAGCCTGGTGCAGGTCTTCCTCTGTATCGATTTCCGTCCACATTCGGTTTCCAGTTAGGTGGACGGCCATTTGCAGTTCGCCGTTGGCTATGAGCTGCGCCATGACTGCCTCGTAGAACTCGTTGGTGAGGCCATGGTCGATATACTGGTCAAGGCTTGGCAGCAACTGACTAGCCAGTGTTTCACGAGACAAAACATAGATGTTCACCGTCTTCAGGGCATGCCTGTAATCGAAGTCAGCCGATTGCTGAGACCCTAACACCATGTGAGTGCTAAGGCCATTACGCTCCAGAATGACCGTCCCGTTCATTGGGGGATGGAAATTGTCTACAACAGCCACATTTGTGTGCTGATTCTTGATAATGTCCCCAAGAAGGCCGTCATCAAATAGCAGGTCACCCTCCATCAATAGGATGTCGTCGTTTAGCTCATGGCGGGCCAGCCACAGAGAGTAGATATTGTTGGTGCGCTCGAATATCTCGTTGGTGACATAGGTGATGCGGATATTGCCGAACCTTGGCCCAAAGTGCCATTGCACCTTGTCTCCGAGGTATCCCACCACTATGACGCAGTGACGGATTCTAGCCTTCTCCAGGGACTCCAATTGGTACTGTAATAGGGGCTTGCCGTGCACCTGTACCAGGCACTTGGGCAAGTTGTTGGTCAAAGGACGTAGTCTGGTGCCCTGTCCGGCTGCTAGGATAACTGCCTTCATCACCGCTACCTCCTACCTGTGTGACTGCTCTTCCATTGATATGGTGGCATCCAACGCCTGAAGGGCTTGTATAAGTTGGGCGTTTTCCTCTACGGTGCGTGATGCCATCCTGACAAAGCTACCATCGAGCCCCTTCTTGCGACTGCAGTCGTTTATGAGGATTTTGAACTCCTCGAACAGTCGCGTAGTCAACTCCGTTGCTGTGAATTCATTGACCAGACGACTGAGAACAAAGTTCCCCTGGGTGGGATACGGGTGGAGATAGGATATTCCCTGTAACCCGGCATAAAGAAACTGTGCTGCTTGCCTAACTTGTTCACACGATTCATCGAACTGCCGCTGATACTCTCCAATATTCTCCAGGAAGTATTGTGCAAGGGAGTTGATGCCCCATATGGGTAGATGGCTGCGCAGTTCGGCTATCCTGTCGCGGTTGCTAGACATGGCGTACCCAAGTCGAATGCCGGGGATACCGTAGGTCTTTGACAGGCTTTTCAGTATAATCATATTTGGAAAATCTTGGAGCCTGGACATGACTGATGGTGCTGGCACTGAGCGCACGAAATCGATAAAAGATTCATCGACCACCACGAGGTCCAGGTGGCGCAACGACTCCAGAAGATGCCAGAGGTGTTCCTGAGATATGGCTGTTCCGGTAGGGTTATTGGGGTTGATGAGCAGGGCAGCATTCGCCCCAGAATCGTTCACGTGCAGGAGGAAACCATCGACGTCAAGTTCAAAATCACCTTCCAGTTGATACGTGCTCACAGGCTTGCCCTGGCTGACAGCGCGGTTGATGAACTCATCGAATGTTGGTATTGGGACCGCCAGATGCTTCACGAATCTGTCCATTATTACGTCAATGAGTTCGCTGGCTCCGTTGGCTATGACCAATTCTTCATGGGTAACACCAAGAGGTTTGGCTGCCAGGGACGATAGGTACCAGTTTGTGGAGGGATATGACTTGACCAACTCCCTCAGTCGCAAGCCAAGGGAATCAATGAACTCCTCGGGCGGGAAGTAGGGATTGGTCATATAGCAGAAATCTTTGATGTCGAAGCTCCAGAATCCACCGTAGAGTGAAGAGATGTAACGGGCATCTTGTTGCTGCATAATTCACCTCCTTTAGGTTTGTGCCACTATACGAAACTTGTTAACGGCCAATCTGTGATCACAATCCTGTCCGCGAACACCAGGGTTAAATGAAGGCTTAGCGAAAACAGGAGCCTCTCTAGAGGCTGTGGTAGATAGTTATGAAGTGCCTACTCGTTGGGCTGTCTGCTGGAAGGCTTTCAAATCATTTTTGAAAGCCTTCTATTGTAAGAGAAAGAGCTAGTGGTCTGAAGGCAAGGCTTGACCATGACGGCTGGGAATATGCCTGTAACTGTTCATAGCCATGCAGAGTGTACCATCGCAGTCGTTGGATGTAAGGTTGCCAACACATGCATGTCTCAACCGTGAAACAGTCGACTTGTTCATATGTATTGTGTTACTTCCTTCTTGACCAGTGGTGCTGAATGCTGGACTTGGGTCAATGCTATTGTCGGGCCGTCAAATTGTCAAGTCGCTAAAGCGGTGAAGAAATAGCTATATAGAACTATATAAGTAGACAATAGGTGGTTGATATATGTTATTGTTCAACAAAGGTTGCAGTATATGATCAATGCGTAAATGTACAGTAAGGCGTAACACTTGACCAGGAAATGTCTGACGTGCCTGTGCTATGCACGGTCATGTCTGTTAGTATGGCTTCGAAACTTTTGAGGCTACAGAGGTGCAAGTATGGCGCAGGAGTTTGGCAGAATTGAGCGACCTTACGTGGAATCATTTCAGGGGAGAAGGAAGCTGTTCTTAGTGCCTAGATTGTATGAGCCGCCAACGAATGAAGAAGAGGCAAACAGCATTCTGCAGAGGTATTGGGAACAGATACAGTCGCAGGTCGCATCCCTGGAATCTCGACTTGGAGCGATAAAGCACATATATCACGAGGGTCTGACTGAGGGTGGTAAACAGGCTGTGGAGTATTTGGAAACCATCGACCAGCGGTGTAACTCCTTGGTACACGCTAAAAGCCAGTCAGGGGCAACTCTGGAGTCCACAGAGGACTTCGAGACTTTGGGCGAAACTCTCGATCTGCAAAGATGCCTCATGCTTCCGTTGACAAACATCAATGTAGCCAGAAAGCTCCAGGAATGGTTTGCGGAGGGCATTCGGAAGCGCTACGAGTACATATCCAAACGTATAGACGAAACCCTGGGCAAAGACGAGATTGGGTTGCTGATTATCAACGAGCGTCACCAGGTACAGTTTCCCGCGGATGTGGAAGTGATCTTTGTTGCGCCGCCCGCGCTGGATGAATTCCACCGCTGGCTGGATGTTTGGATTGTGATGCAACAGACCGCTAACGCTGAGAGCGGTGAGCCCTCTGACAAGCCTGATAAAGTCCAGTAGCGTTTCTGCTATCTACTTGTGGTGCGCCTGAGCAAACTGCAAGCGGAGAGGCAATTGGAGAAATTGGTGGTATTATGCCGGTCAGGTTGTGATACTGCTCAGCGCAATAATATTGCTTGCTCTTCTCTTTTGGACATTAGATTGCCATATATGGGATAGCTGTATACATAATGACCGAGCATAAAAACGCATAGTAATCATACCTGTCGTCCTCATATAAATCCTAACGGACGTGCTGAAATGGATGGCAATGCCGTGGGGAATTATCGATTAGACTGTGTAATAACAAGCGTGGTTGTCAAACCATACAGACGGAAACAAAGCCCAGCATGCCAAGCCAGTGAAATAGCAACTTATCGTGGGTACAGGGTGCGTTCCGCTCAGCTAGTGTGCGTCGCCCATACCATCGCCAACAGTGCGGAGCGCGGTCAGTATCTCATCCCGATGTGACGGCATTCGCTCCGCCCACCCGCGGATGAGGCCGAAGGAGCCAGCCAACATCATCGACCCGTGTGGCGTCGCAAAATAAGGTTTTAGGTCTGAACCTTCCAGGATGCCCCTCATCGGGCCAATAACGCTGAGGAACCCGATATTCTCGCCACCTTGAACGACTATGGCGCCATGACCATGCTCGCTCCACACCCCGTCACCATCTATCTCGCCGTGTACCAGGGCTTGTAGGTGTTCTTCCAGACGTTTCTGTGACAGGAGGTGAGTGTGATGCTCGAAGATGCCCAAAATAGTGCTGTCGTGCAGATGAAAGGCCAGGGTGTGCTCATTACCTAGGTTAGCCACTACCTTGCACTGCTGTGCTGCAACATGCGGGTCCTCCAGGGAACCCAGGACCGCGGCTTCGGCCGTGTCCATGAGAAGCAACGGAGTATCGTTGCCAGCCGTGTCTACTACGGCTTTCATCCGTGTGAGGTAGTTCGGCACCTCATCTGCCAGGTATACGAAGGAGATGACCTCGCGCTGGCTGCCAATCACCTGTTGACGGAGATGATCGAAGCGGAACTTTCTATCGCTGTATCCGGGCGGGGAGTTTCCGTGGTCAAAGACAGCCACGGCCAGAGCATCCCACCTGGGATCCACCTCGAAGGCCTCCAGCGCTCGGCGCACCATGCTCAGGTCAAGGTCGCCAAGAACCACCCGTGTTCCCGGCAAACGGGCTGCTTCATCTTTCGCGACAATGTTGATCCCCATTGCCAGCACCATATCTAGGTCGTCGTCGAAGGTGATGGCCGCCGTTGGGGTTGCATGTACAGGGAATCCAGCGTCGATGTGCTCCCGCACAGCGCCTGTCACTGGGCCTCCGCCCATGTTGGTGCCGGTTAGAACCAGAGAATTACCTGCCGTCGTGGCGGCTCGAATCCTGTGCGATGCGATGACGGTAGGGGCGGGCATTACAAGCTGTATAGAGTTTTCTACGGCCTGGTTGGAGTCGAACAGGAGTATGTCCTGTGTTCCGGTGCCTATGTCTATTGCTAGGATTTTCATTTGATTCATTCTAGTTTGGAATGACCTGCCGTACAAGGCTGTGATTATTGTGGCGTGTGTAAGCCTATAGCACAAAATTATGGTATATTCGAGTCCCATGATGGAAGGTGACAAGTACTGTCAAAGTTGCAGCACAATCCTGGAGATGAGAGATTTTCAGGGTTCTCTGAGGCCGGTTTGCCCCAGTTGCGGCAGGGTAGTCTACTACGATCCTAAAGTCGCTGCGACTGTGGTGGTGGAGCAGGACGGGAAAGTGTTGATGGTGCGTCGTCTGGTACAGCCAGGGCTGGGTCTATGGAGCCTTCCTGGCGGCTACGTGGACCGAGGTGAGGTGGTGGAGTTGGCAGCAGCCAGGGAAGTTATGGAAGAAACGGGTCTGGCTGTTGATATAGCTGGATTGATTGGTCTTTTCTCCGAGGATGGACATCCCGTAGTTGTCGCCGCCTTCGACAGCAGTAATATGAGGGGCGAGGCCATAGCCGGTCCAGAGGTATCTGAACTAGGATTTTTCTCACCAGGGGAACTGCCACCGCTGGCCTTCTCAAGAGACGTTGAAATACTGAAACAGTGGCAGGGGTTCAGGAACTGTGTCGGCTAGCGGAGATTGTAGTAATGACCTGTTACCAGGAACTCTTTAGGTCAATACTACGCTGGTCAAATGGGTTGCCATGCTAGTTTTTGGTTGCGAGCATCTGATCGAGAGTTTCTCTGAGGCCGTCAGTATCTGAAGGGCCGATGAACTTTGCCACCAGTTGTCCTTGAGCATCTATGAAGAATTTTTCAGGGATGCCTCTTACCCCGTAGTCCACCAGGATTGTGCCCTGGGCGTCCAGACCGGCGGGGTAGGTTATGTCGAAAAGTTGGATATAGTCCTTAGCATCGTTGAGACGGTCCCAGATGCTTATTCCGATGAACTCCACTCTCCGGTCCTTATATTCCTTGTAGACCTGGGCCAAGCGTGGAGCCTCTTCACGGCAGGGCGGACACCAGGAAGCCCAGAAATCTACCAGGACTATCTTACCCCTAAGGTTACTCAGAGTAATCAAATCTCCGTCTAGTGTCTCCAGGGTAAAATTCGGCGCTTGCTTTTCCTGTATGTCTATTTCTCCAAAGACATTATTGACACCAACTCCTCCTGGTACACTCCCTGAGCGCGCGAGCGCCCAGCCCAAAAGCGAGAAAAACCCTACCAGTATGAGCAAGGAGAGACTCATGATGACAGCGCGGTTGTTCAAAGCTTAGTGCACTCGGCCGCTGGGTTGGTTTTGTCGTGAGGTGTGCCTTCTTCAGTATCATCCTGGGTTTCTGAAGATGAGTACGGTAATGGCTGTTTGAGAACCTGGATCTTCAGTTCGTTTCTACGCCGTAGGTACTCCTGCTTTCCAATCTCTCTTTGGTCGAACTTGTTATCCAGGTGGGCAATTGCCTCTATAATGCTACTAGGGCTTGAGGCATCTCCGAGGTACGTCGCCGAAAGGCCTTTCTTGCGTAAGAGCACATAGGCAAGAAGTGCAACCATAGATATGCCGAATGCTAACGGAATTACCAAACTCAAGAAGCCGTCACTGGATACCGTGTTTTGCCAGCGCTGCCATAGCGATGGCTCGGGGAGGCCGGTGAACTCCAACTCTATCTTGGTCCCCACCTCAAGGTTAGTGGCTTCCAGTCGTTGATAGTCTCTCTCTCCAAGGACAAGGCGTTCCATCTCCTCTAGCCCGTCTCCTGTGGCCTTGCCTATACCATGTAATAGGAGAACACGGAATGTATCGGCCCCAAAGGGAAGAGCGTGGTCAAAGGTCAGCCTACCGCCCGAATATGACGAACGGAATGTGTAGGCAATCTCGTATGCGCCGGGTGGTACGGGCGTTGTAATGGCGAAGCCAAGGTCTACCTGGAGTATCTGGCCGCCCCGCATGCTGGTCTGCACGTCTAGGTCTACGACTTTGGAGGGTAGGGAAAATCTGAGCAAGTCCATTATCCCCGGCTGCGATATATCCGGCACAAATGTGCGGTCTCCGGTGTTCTCCAAACCCACAAGCTCCAGCGCATTCATGAGCTGCGTATCCGGGTCAGCGGCGTTAACCACCAGTGTATGCGACCTTACCTTTAGGTCATCTCCGCTGCTAGTACTTTCGTAGATGACCATTTCAACCAGATCGGTGATTAGCGGGTAGTCGCTTTCGTACGTGTAGACCGCTTCGGCGTATTCGATACTTATGATGTATCCAAATCCCTCGCCGCCAGGGACTCCTTCGAAGCTGAATCTACCCTGAGCGTCGGTTTCGGTATCTCTGGTCTCAAGATTATCACCCAGATTGAACACGTCTAGGGTAACGGTCAGTTCAGGGGTCACTTCCGCTCCTGCGGTACCGTTTTGCAACTCACCGACTATGGTTATAGACTCTTGTGCGTGGGTCGCAATAGGTGCAGCGAGCAGTGTCAGAAAGAGTGCGCCTAGCATAAGAGCGCCCCTTACAGCTCTGCTCAAGATGCTTCCTCTTCTGTGGGTGCAGACTCTGCTTTGTTGGGGAATTCGCATCTTGGGCAGAGTGCGACGTTGATGTCCATCTCGCCTCCGCAGTTGACACAGGTGGTTACGCGATTAACTGTTCCCCAGGACATACGGAGTGCCAAGACAGCGTCCTCCATTCCGTCGCCAATGGATTCCATCTCATGCAGGAACTGATCCTCCTGTTGAAGGAAATTGGCTGCCTGTAGACGGTAGTTGCCCAGCCTTTTGTCGTACTCATCGGTAGGTACATTGCCAAGGTCGTAGTCGAGGATAAGTGTCTTTATTCCATCGTATACTTGCTGGTGTTGCCACTGCACGTCCTTGAGTGAGTCCAGTGATGAAGACGACTCGGAGGTGGGCTGTATTCGTCTCAAGAAAGGCCGCGCCAGGAAGGCAATCGACACGAGGGCGAGGAGAAAACCAAATAAATAGGCCAAGCTTAAACACCACACGGAGCATTAATTTGAATGTTCCCGTACATGCTTACTGTAATCACTTGGTGACGATTCCCGAGGAAGCCGCTGTTCCTCCACTAGGCCTGCGTGCATACGCGGTGGCCACTTCTTTCTGCGGCCACAGGGCTACAATCACCCCAAGGAACAGGAGTGGGCCTGCTATCCATATCCACATCACAAGCGGGTTTATGTGGACACGGAATATGGCTCTTCCGTCCTCCAAGAATTCCCCAGGGATTATGTAGAGGTCTTCGATGGGCGTCGACCGTATGGCCGCCTTCGTGGAGGCCATATTGAAGGCTGGGTAAAAATCCCGCTGGGGATAGTAGCTGCCCAAGAAGTTGTCTTCACGGAATACCTGGACCTCCGCCCTTGCCTCTGTGCGGTCTGCTCTCTCCAGAGCGTTGGCGCCCACGTATTTGATGGTGTAGTCTCCCACGTCCGCACTTTCGCCGGGTGACAGCACAATGTCCCTCTGTACTTCGTAGAACGAGGAGCCGGCTATACCAAGGGCCAGCAGTACGATTGCTAGGTGTGCCACGTAACCACCATATCGTGGACGGTTGCCGGCGATGAGCCTAGCGAAGGCAACGGGGTAGCTTTCTCCACGTTTATGCCTGGATAGCGCTCCTCTAACCCACTCTCTGAGTATCCCGGCTACTACCAGGGCACACAGCCCGAAGGCGATCACGGCCCAGGGCTTTGTCACACCTGCAAGTACAAGTATCACGGCTACTGCTATGGCTGAAACCACTGGCATCATGAGCGCACGGTACAGGTTCAACCAGGAGGCATGCTGCCAGGGTATGAATGGTGCAACCCCCATTAGAAAGATGAGAAGCAGGAAGAGAGGCCCATTGACCTGGTTGTAGAATGGTGCTCCAACGGTGATGATCTCACCCTGGAATATGTCTGAGATGAGGGGATAGATTACACCCCACAGAGTTACAAAGGCTATGGTCAGGAAGAGAAGATTGTTTACAAGGAAGGCCGCCTCGCGAGAGAGGGCCGATTCCAGGTTGCGGGTGCTTTTCAGGCTACTGTACCTCATGAAGAACACACAGAATGAACTTACCATGGTCAGCCCCATGAATAACAGGAAGATCCATCCCAGCGTGGACTGCCCGAAGGAATGCACCGACGGTACCGGCCCTCCGCGGTTTATGAACATACCGAACTGGGCGAATCCAAAGGCTATGATTATCAGTGCCGGGTTCCACATGCGGAACATCCCGCGGCGTTTCTGCACCATGATGGAGTGGATGAAGGCGGTCATGACAATCCAGGGCATGAAGCTTGAGTTCTCAACGGGGTCCCATCCCCAATATCCACCCCAACCCAGGATGGTATATGCCCACCACATGCCAAGCAGGTTGCCTGCACCCAGTATTATCCACGCTATGATGCCCCAGGTGCGCCCCGCGTCCACCCATTCATCACCTGTTTTGCCGGAAATCAATGCTCCCATGGCAATGGCAAATGGCACCGCAAACGTGATGAGTCCGGTCATAAGCACTGGCGGATGAATGAACATGCCGGGATGCCTCAGCAGCGGATTTATGCCCTGACCGTCCAATGGGATAATATCTAGGCGTGCAAAGGGATTGGCCAAAAAAATCATAACTGCTACAAAGAACATCAGCACTATCATGAGTACCAAGTTGGTATGGGGAAGGCTGGCCTGAATCGTCCTGGAGCCGAAGAAGATGACCAGTGCTGACATCATGGACAGGGCAAAGGCTATGAAAAGAAGAGAACCTTCGTTGCCGGCGTAGAAGGCCACCCAGATATACTGGGTGTCCATAGCGAGGCTACTGTGAGCGGCCACGTACTCCACCTGGAAGTCATTGGACACAAATGCGCCAACTAGGCTGGCAGTTGCCACACCCAGAGCCAGCGGTGTTAGATAGGTGGCATTGAGGGCGCTCTGCACGAGCTGCGGAGACTTCTGCCAGACTCCCAGCATAGACCCAGTAGCAGAGTAAATGCCCAATGCTAGGGCTAAAAGTAGGGATATATTTCCCAGGTCAGCCATGTTACTCTACTTTCCCTTCGAAGGATTGGATGTTTGGCCCATCTTTAGTCGTATCGCGGGTGCTCTCTTGGGTAAGCCGACGAATTTCCTGGTCAACCGCCGAGAGATAGGGCTCCATATCAGCTGAGGCCGTGGGCAGCTCCTCTTCGACTTGTCCGTGGTGCCCGCGCCGCATTGCCAGTACTATCATCGTCAGGACACCGCTGCCCAACAGTAATACCATTGGAGGAATTATCCAGATCAGTAGATTGAATCCGCTTTTTGGAGGCTCGGCCAGAATCCCTGCGCCGTATCTGTCCACGAAGAACTGGAAAATTTCATCCTGGCTTTCCCCTTCGGCCAGCTTCTCTCGGACAATCATCTGCATCTGATTGGCTATCTGCACTTGGGACTGATCTATTGTCTCGCTGGGGCATACGGGACACATGAGACCTTTGTCTATTCCCTGTGCCATTGCTTCCAGATCATCTTGTGACAGCGTCTTTGAACTGGAAGCGCATCCCGCCACAATAATAAACAGGACTGCAATTACTGCAATTAAGGTGAGGGTGAGCAGCACTTTCCATGTAGGATTGTCTCTTTCTATCGTCACGGTGTCCATAACCTTTTTAGCGTCGCAATACACCGTACCATAAGTCAGACGAACATACAGCTATATATCTCTCAATAGGAGCCTATTTAATCCAGGGTAAAGCCCGCGCGTATATCGGGCTAATGTGGGCCGAGTATAACTTCTCTGTCAAGGAGACGTAAAGCCCGCGCGTATATCGGGCTAATCATCCTTTGGGAGAGTATGTGTCTTGAGTGCCACTACAGCTTTCTGGTAGTGTCTCGCTAGAGTCCCAGAGGGACGTTCATGGCAAAGACCAGATTGGCTGTAAGAAAAATAGCTTACATTGGTATGTTCCTATGGGTCCGAGACTTGTCGCCCGAACGACGCTTCCATGGGTTGCCATACCGCATCTGGTTGGTAAAGATGCAACTGAGGTCGGACTCCATGTAGTTGTCTGTTATGGCGTAGTCCCGTGCGCTGTAACCTCCGCACGCCTGATTGAATGGGCAGATGCCGCACTTTCCTTTGAGAATGCTCGTGTCTTGGAGTTCCTGAAATATTTTAGCGTTTCAGTATATGTCCACTAGGTTGCTGGTGCGAACGTTACCAGCGGCGGTGGGAAGGAAGCCGCTAGACTGCACCATGCCCATATTGGATTATGGAGCCGATTTGGGCGACGACACCGGCAAAACAGCCTTAGTCTCATGCGAAAAATATAATGTGAGGACGGCTTGCAGGGCAGATGTAGAAGTAAAGGATAACCTCAACTGCCTATCCTTGAAGGGGCTGTTGGATGCGTACGGTGCAAGCAACCACTGGTAATGTCAACGGAATCCGGTATGGGAGTTGAGCAAGCCGTTGACTAGGTCGAGGGCTCTTTCTCAACCTCCATGGACTCTATGCCGTGGCGTATGGTGGCGAGGACTTTGGAAAGCTCTTCCTCTAGCTGTTGCAGCGTAGTTTGAGCATATTCATCGGCCCCTGAACGGCGTCTGACAGCCTGGTTGTCCGTTTCGTCGAGGACACGTTGTGCTCTGCGCTGTGCCTCTTCGATGATCTCCTCAGAGAGTTTCTCAGCTCCCTTTGTGACCTCGCTTTCCGTGACACGAGCCTTGGCCTCAGCTTCCGAGGTGCTTCGAATCTGCCTAGCCTCCAAGAGCGCTTGATTTATCAGACTCTCCCGCATCTGCAGGAGGTCCTGGGCTTCTTGGACATCCTCAGGAATAGAGGAGCGTATCTGGGTTAACAGTTCTGTCAGTTTTTCCCTCTCAATGAGAACCCTTCCAGTTGCTGGAACTCCCGTACCTGAGCTTATTAGCTCTTCTAGCTTCTCGATAAGATTGGACAGCTTCATGGTACAAACCCCTTTCGAACGGCACTTACACCCGGGAGCTATACTTGTCTCGCAGTGCTACCGCCACATTATTTGGAACCAGATGGTTTATCTCGCCATTAAAGCCCGCGATTTCCTTAATAAGGCTGGATTTCATATATATATGATCTAGGCTGGCCATGAGATAAACGGTATCTATGTCAGGGGCCAGTTTCTGGTTGTTCAGTGCAAGTTCAAACTCATAATCGAAGTCGGAACCCATTCGTAACCCTCGCACCATAGCGGTGGTTCCCAGACGATGTGCTACGTCAACTGTAAGGCCAGAATAGGCAATCACCTCAATGTTGGGAAGATTTGACAGGGCCTCTCTGCACAGATCTATCCGCTCTTCCGTGGTGAACATGAGAGACTTGGATGACCTTGTGTCTACAACGGCCACATATACTTTTTCAAAAAGGCTTGATGACCTGGTGACTATGTCAATATGGCCGAATGTAACAGGATCGAAGCTTCCAGGGTATAGAGCTGTTACCAAGGTTCTCCCCCTTCACGATATATGGAGCACACAGTGTCTCCGTATTTGCGTTCTTTGACAAGTTCCAAGCTGTCATATTTGGGCTCCAGTTGATGGTGTTTGGAGTGGCCTGCTGCCACCAGCGCACCATCTTTGGCTAGTGCCCCCACCTTTTCCATGATATGGTGTACCGGCCCAAGGGTGTAGGGTGGGTCCATAAGCACAAGGTCGTATGACTTGCCAAGAGACATGATGGCCCTCTCTACCTTCATGCAGTGAACCTTTGATCTCTCGGAAAAACCCAGTTCGGTTAGGCTCCTACGCAGAAGGGCGCATCGCTTTGGACTGCCCTCCACAAAATCAGCCCAGACGGCACCGCGGCTGAGAGCCTCGATTCCAAGGGTTCCGATTCCTGCATAGAGGTCAATCACGTGCTTTCCCTCAATGCCGGAGGATTCAAGGATTGCGAATAGGGAAGAGCGCACCCTCTGTGTGGTCGGGCGAGCGCCCAACCTCTTTTGGCTTACGATGCGTTGCCCCTTGGCTTCTCCGGCGATTACTCGCAAATGCTCCACCTTGTGAAATACGATGCGCTGAGCACCATTAGCGCCGCCATTCTAACATAGCCAATGCACTGCGTAAAGTTAGAGCCCGGTTCCCAAATCAGCCTATAGGGGGCACTCCTAAGAGAAATTATTAGCCTTGGGATTTCTCTTCCTTCTCACGCTTTGCCTGTTTTCTCTCCGCCTCCTTGCACAATTCACTGGCTGGTCGCTCGGCTACCAAGCGTCTCTTTGTATGGTTGTTCGGTCCAAAGCGGTGCAGTGCCTCGCGGATCTTAGCTGCTCCAAACATTTCTTCCTCCTCCCACAACCACGATGCTCTTTATATGCTCAACGGATATGCTGAACAGGGTAGGGGGGTGATGGGGAATTGACCATGAGCAGCGGAATCTCTGACGGTATCGTTGTACCATATTATTCTGCTCCTTTCAGAAACGTGCCACGGCTCTGGTTGACAGCAAACATGCCTACGGGTATCTTGTAGCCCATAATGGAGAGCAATAATACGAAGTCGCGCCGATATGGCTGGCGAGCAGGTTCAATTCGGAAGTCTATGAGCTTCTATCTGCCGATTTATTTCTTGCTTGTTGTATAAGTTGTGTAAATAAATAGGAGGTATCCATGCCTGTCCTTAAAAAGCAGTTGGATGCTGCATTCAGTCCTGGTGTTGTGGCGGTTGTGGGAGCGAGGAAAGTGGACGATTACAGTTGGCTTCGCAACATGAGCGACTTCAAGGGCAAGGTCTATTCCGTGCAGGTCGACCCAAATGACATTGCTGGGATAGAAGAGATGGGCATTACCAATTATAAAAGCCTGGTTGAGATTCCAGAGCCTGTGGACTACGTGGTGGTGGCAGTCCCGCGACGGGTTGTGCCCATTGTTTTGAAGGACATCATAGCCAAGGGAATCAAGACCGTCCATATGTTTACCTCCGGGTTTGCCGAGTCCGGCAGCGAAGACGGCATACAGGCTCAAAGGGAACTCACACAGATGGCAGAGGATGCGGGAGTCCTGGTGATAGGCCCCAACTGTATGGGAGTATTCAATCCGCACGTTGGAATGCGCTTTGGAGCAGGCCAGCAGATCGATAACATAGGAGGTACAACCGTCATCTCACAGAGCGGTGCACATGCCTCGTCCATGACACAGGGTCTTCAGGCCAGCGGCATAGGCATCAACTCGACCGTCAGCTTCGGAAATGCCATCATGCTGGATAGCCCTGACCTGCTTCAATACTTTGCCGAAGACCCTAATACCAGCGTCATTTGCGCCTATATCGAGGGACCGAAGGACGGACAGAGGTTTTTTCAGGCGTTGCGGGAGGTCGCTCCGCGCAAGCCGGTTGTACTTTGGAAGGGTGGGCAGACCGACGCAGGGCGGAGGAGCGCCGCATCGCATACAGGCTCACTGGCGGGTTCGGTGGAGGTCTGGGACGCAGGCGCTAGACAAGCAGGCGCCATCCGAGCCGACTCACTGGAAGAAGTGATAGACGCAACCAAAATGCTGACCTACCTGACACCCACCGTTGGCAACCGAGTAGGCATCATTGGTGGTAGCGGCGGGCAATCGGTCTCGATGAGCGATGACTTTTCCCGTGTCGGGCTGAACGTCCCAAAACTCACAGAGTCAACACTGGAGCGTATGGCTGGCTTCTTCCAGCTTGTGGGGGCCAGCTACTTCAATCCTATGGACATAGGTGGGATTAATCGAAGCAACTTGGAGACCATACTGGAACTTCTGACCAATGACCCCAACGTGGACATGGTGGCCATGATGAGGGGAGCACAGATGGGACGGATGAGTCGTGAGGACCTGATGGCGGAGCTAAAGTTATATGGCGAAGCTCGGGATAAGTCAGGCAAGCCCATGTTGGCTATGTTCTGGACGCCGTCTCCCTATCCTGATAACTCTTTTCTGGAGGAGATGGACAAGACTCTGCAGGGCCTTGGTATACCCACATTCCCTTCGCCTGCTCGTGCGGCTAGGGCGCTCAAGAAAGTCGTGGACTACTATCGGTTTCTTCAGAGCCTGGATGGATAGACCGCATTTAACGGTTTCTTTCGGAATCACTCATGGCTAAACATCTGATGCTCCTTTTCCAGAGAACGGGTCAGATTGTTGCTTTTCAGTATTCCATTAGCCGCCTCTAGGAGCATACGCGGTGGCAATAACATAGAGGTTCAAGCCTAACTCTGCTAATATAGTCCCTGCAAGCACGTCCTGAGTGCATGTTAAATATTTAACAAGGAAGGATACCCGATAGCATGAGGGTACTGGTAGTAAACGGGCCAAATCTGAACATGCTGGGCCAGAGAGACCCGGCTGTATACGGGCCTTCATCGTTGGCAGACATAGAGGAGTTGGTGCGTCACCGCTCCCAGGAGTTGGGCACAGAGGTCGAATTCTTTCAGTCCAACAGCGAAGGTTCAATTATAGATTTCCTTCAGTCCAAGGCTTCCTCAGCAAACGGAATTGTCATAAATCCGGGCGCGCTCACCCATTACGGCTTGTCCCTGCGGGACGCCCTTGCGGATACGGGACTTCCTGTCGTAGAGGTGCATATTTCAAATATCTACGCCCGTGAGAGTTGGAGGCATCGCTCTGTGGTGGCCGCGGTGTCAGTGGCCCAGATTAGCGGTCTGGGATGGCGTGGATATCTGTCTGCCCTGGAGTTCTTGACGGCTACGCTTAACGAAAAGGCAAACGAATGAGCGCACGTCTCGACAGTATTAGATCGCGGTTCCAGCAAGCCGGGGTAGACGCGATGATAGTGTCATCGGATGAGAACCGTCGATACCTTTCCGGCTTCACAGGCAGTGCGGGGTCGCTCATCATAACGCCCAAAGATGCGGTGCTGGCTACGGACTTCCGCTATGTGGAACAGGCCGGTCAGCAATCGCCCGATTTCCGGGTTCTGCGCACTATGGGTGGATCAGATTGGCTCAACGATCTTCTTAAAGAGTTGAACGTCCGTAATCTCGGCTTTGAGAGCCAGCATATGACAGTGGCTATTCATGAGAGATTGCGCGATGCTCTGGAAGAAGGGAAAGGCAACTCAGCGATATCGCTTGTAGCTACCTCAGGACTGATTGAGGACTTGCGTTCCATAAAGGACCTTCCCGAAATGGCTATGCTCACCCGCGCAATAGAGATATCTGACAAGGCCTTTGAGGAAGTTGCTAAGACAATTCAGGTAGGGCAGACTGAGAAAGAAATAGCCTGGAAATTGGAAAAAACCATGCGGGAGCTTGGTGCGGACACCATTTCTTTTGACACCATTGTCGCCGCGGGACCAAACGCGGCCCTGCCGCACCACCGCCCCGACGAGTCGGTTATTCTCGAGGGTCAGCCGCTCATTATAGACATGGGGGCACGCTATGAAGGGTACTGCAGCGACCTGAGCCGTACACTCTGCTTGGGCCAGCCCGACGATATGTTCCGCAAGATATACGATACCGTTCTTGGGGCACAGCTTACCGCGATTGCCACGGTGGAACGCGGTATGACCGGCGGAGATGCCGATGGCTTGGCCCGTACGGTGATTGAGGAAGCTGGTTACGGCGATAATTTCGGGCATAGCCTTGGTCATGGCGTCGGCTTGGAGGTACATGAGCAACCGGGTGTGGGGCCAAGTTCTCAGGGTGTGTTGGAAGACTGGATGCCGTTTACGATAGAGCCTGGCATATATCTCTCCGGATGGGGTGGTGTTCGTATAGAGGACGTGGTGGTACTGGAGAACGGCAGAGCGCGTGTGATTAGCAAAGCACCCAAATCAGATAAGATGGGAGCATAACATGACCATAAGTTATAGCGAGCTGAGAAAGGGCACTGTCATTGTACTGGACGACGAACCGTGGCAGGTAACCGACTGGAAGCATACCAAGATGCAACAACGTGCTCCCGTGCTCACCCTCAAGCTGCGCAATCTCCGTAACGGTCGCGCATTGGAACGGCATGTTCCAGGGAACCAGAAACTCACATTGGCTGACGTGGACACAAGAGAGGCTCAATACCTATACAGCGATGATGACCACTATCACTTCATGGATATGCAGACCTTTGACCAGTATCCTCTCACGGCAGATCAGGTCGGGAATGCGCTTCAGTACCTCAAGGAGCAGGACATGGTACAGATGGTCTTCTACGATGATAATCCCATAGCTCTGGAGTTGCCAACCTATGTGGTACTCAAGGTATCGGATACCCCTCCATCACTTAAAGGCAACACCGCCCAGGGAAGCAACAAGCCTGCAACACTGGAGACGGGCCTCGTAGTCCATGTGCCTTTCTTTGTGAACATTGGCGAAATGGTGCGAGTGGATACACGCACCGGAGATTACTTGGAAAGGGTGGGCTAGGTTGCCCGTCTACTCCGTTAGCCAGGTTACACGATATCTCAAAGACAGCCTGGAAGCCGATGCCTTGCTTGGTGACCTGTGGATTCGTGGCGAGGTCTCAAATCTCTCCCACTCAGCGGCAGGTCACTACTATTTCACTCTCAAAGATGCCACCAACCAGATGCGCTGCGTCATGTTCCGTCCTGGACATGGTGGTGATAACCTGGCAGACGGCGGGGCCGTTTCTGCTCACGGACGTGTTTCTCTCTACGAAGTTCGTGGAGAACTTCAACTCTATGTTGACCTAGTGCAGCCGGAGGGTGTCGGCGAGCGCCATCTTGAACTTGAACGCCTGAAGGTCAAACTGGATGCCGAGGGTCTTTTTCAGGTATCACGAAAGAGGTCGTTGCCGGAATTCCCCAAACGCATAGGAATAGCCACATCTCCCTTTGGCTCGGTGTGGCATGACATACAGAACATCATTCAGCGAAGGTTTCCATTGGTGGAATTGGCCCTGGCTCCCACGCCCGTGCAGGGCGATGCCGCCGCCGCCGGCATAGTAGATGCCATTGAGTCCATGAACATGGAGTATGACCTGGACGTGATAATCCTGGCCCGTGGCGGAGGCTCATTAGAAGAGCTGTGGCCCTTCAATGAAGAGATAGTGGCAAGGGCCATCTATGCAAGCAGAGTGCCCGTTGTCAGTGCAGTGGGCCATGAAACCGACTTCACAATATCAGACCTTGTCGCGGACACAAGGGCGCCCACCCCGTCTGCTGCCGCGGAACTTGTCGTTCCCGATAGCTATGAACTGGAAGAACGTATCACGTACCATCACAGGGTTTTGTTTCAGCAGGTGTCCAGTGCACTCTCGGTTCGGAACCAGGACCTTGACCAGGCAGTGTGGCGGTTACAGCACAATACACCCGACATTACGTCATGGCGTCAGAGGGTGGGCGATCTCTCTCGTGATTACTGGCGCGCGCTGGAATCATATCTTGTTGTGAGAAGCGAACGCCTAAAATCCCTGGAATCCCGTATTGCTTCCCTCAGCCCTGATAGGGTGCTCGCCCGTGGATATGCCGTGGTGCAGAGGCAGAGGGACTCGGAGCTTGTGACATCTGTAAGCCAGATTGATCCCGGCGACGACATTTTGGTTAATGTTAAGGATGGCAGCTTCCCCGCTCGCACGCTTTCCACCAACCCGTGATGAGGACTTTGTTAAACGATGAGCAACGCTAAGAACAGTTCAGCCGACAGTGAAGAGCTTTCCTTTGAGGCGGCTTACAGCCGTTTGGAAGAGACTGTTCACGCCTTGGAGGAAGGTGGGTTATCACTTGCAGAGGTCACCCGTCTCTTCGAAGAAGGTATGCGTCTGGCCAGTTTGTGCAACGAGCTTCTCAGCTCTGCAGAGTTGAAGATAACAAGCCTGCAGACTGCCTTTGGGGAGCAGATGCGCCTTCTCACCGAAGAGAAGGAGGAGACCACTGAGGATTGATCTCCACATGCATACCCGTTTCTCACCTGACTCCCTAATGAAGCCGGAGAAGCTTGTGTCCAGATGCATGGAGACTAGCCTGGATTGCGTTGCAATCACCGACCACAACACCATTGCTGGTGCATTGGAAGTGCAGCGCTTGGCCTCTTTTCGTGTCATTATCGGCGAGGAGATAAAGAGTCAGGGAGGCGAGATTATTGGCCTGTTCTTGCAGGAAGCTGTTCCCCGTGGACTGTCATCCTTGGAGACGGTACAGCGCATTAAAGAGCAGGGAGGGCTGGTATCCGTGCCACATCCCTTCGACCACTTCCGCAGGTCGGTGATAGACCGTCAGTCTCTCTACGAAATATTGCCGTACGTGGACATCATAGAAGGTTTCAACGCGCGGAATACCTTTCAAAGGGACAACAGAAAGGCCGAGGAGTTGGCCATTGAACACAATATCCTTACATCTGCCGTAGGCGATTCACACACTCTGGTGGAGGTGGGCCGCACCTACGTTGAAATTGCTGACTTTGATGGAACGCCGGAAGGCTTACGGCAGGTCCTGGCACCTGGCATCCAGGTGTGTCGTCCCATAACTCCGTTGATACACGTTCTCACCACTTTGACCAAGGTGCGGAAACGGTTGTGGCAGAACGGTTGAAAGAGGACAAAAAAATGTTGACGATGGGCTGGTTTTCAACAGGACGTGGCGAAGGCTCACTTGGCCTTTTGCAAAAAGTGCAGAGTGCCATAGACAGTGGAGAGCTTTCGGCCCAGATTCAATTTGTGTTCAGTAACCGTGAACAGGGAGAGGCTGAGGGCAGCGACCGCTTTCTCCAACAGGTATACGACTACGGTATTTCGTTGGTCACGCTCTCGTCACAGGATTTTCGTAGGCAGCGCGGGGGAGGCGCTTTCTCTCTCCATCGCCATGACTTCGATAGCGAGGTGATGACGCGGCTAGAGAGCTACGAGCCGGACATTTGTGTCCTGGCCGGGTACGGACTCATCACTGACCCAGCTCTGTGCAACCGCTACACCATGCTAAACCTGCATCCTGCGCTGCCGGGCGGGACAGTGGGTACTATGCAGCAGGTAATCTGGAAGCTCATAGAGGATGGGGCAACAGAATCCGGCGTCTACATCCATCTTGCAACGATGGACCTGGATATGGGCCCCGTTCTAACCTACTGCTCCTTCCCACTTGTAGGCAAAGCCTTCGACGCTCTCTGGAGCGGTATAGAGGGTCGCTGTATAGAAGACTTAAAGGCCGTGGAAGGTGAGGAACTCCCACTGTTTCAACTTATACGTCAGGAGGGGATGAAACGGGAGCGTCCGCTGTTGCTGGAGACCATAAGGGCCTTTGCTGACGGGGACATACGGTTGGATGGACATCGGCCATTGGATGGCAATGGCAACCCCATCGACGGGCTGAACCTCAGCGAGGTCATCGAGAAGGCGTTGTAGGCGAATGGCCAACGGGTTCAGGGCCTGTGCCACATCTGCCTAAGCGGTCTTCCTAAGCGGTCTTCTTATCGGTGGCTTCCAAGCTCACGGGAGTTCCGCAGTCGGAAAGCAATAGAGGCGGCTTTTGACCACGAATGGTCTCGGCGTCGATGTTGCAACGGCTCACTCCCGTCATGGAAGGCAGTTCGTACATCACATCCAGAAGTGTCTGCTCTATAATCGATCTCAGGCCCCGTGCCCCAGTCTTCTTTTGAATGGCATCTTCCGCTGTTGCTTCTAGGGCATCGCTGCTGAAGGTGAGGTCCACGTGGTCCAGGCTGAACAACCGCTGGTACTGCTTCACGACGGCATTCTTGGGTTCCGTGAGTATGCGTACCAGAGAGTCCTTATCAAGATAGTCAAGGCTTACAACCAATGGAAGTCGTCCTACAAACTCTGGAATGAACCCGTATGCTAGAAGATCCTCCGGTATGAGGTCTTTCAGAACGTTTTCCGGTGTGACGTTCTTTTCTGGGGCCAGCTTGGACTTGAACCCGATGCCCTGGTGCTCTTTGGACATTCGCCCGGCTACTATGCGGTCCAGTCCCTCGAATGCGCCACCGCAGATGAACAGAATATTGTCGGTCTTTATCTGAAGCAGTTCCTGATGCGGGTGCTTCCTTCCTCCCTGTGGAGGTACGCTGGCGGTGAAACCCTCTATTATCTTCAGAAGGGCTTGTTGCACCCCTTCACCGGAAACGTCACGTGTTATGGATGGGTTGGCGCTCTTGCGTCCGATCTTGTCTATTTCGTCGATATAAACAATACCTTGCTCGGCCCTTGCTATGTCGTAATCCGCGGCTTGAATGAGCCTCAGTAGTATGTTCTCAACGTCCTCTCCAACGTATCCTGCCTCGGTTACCGATGTGGCGTCGACAATGCAGAAGGGGACATCCAGTATTCGTGCCAACGTTTGCGCCAAGAGGGTTTTGCCGCAGCCAGTGGGACCTGCCAGCAGGATGTTGGTCTTTTGAAGTTCAACTTCACTGTCGTCTGAATAGCCGGACCAGATTCGCTTGTAGTGGTTGTATATCGCAACGGCTAAGACTTTCTTGGCCTGCTCCTGGCCAATAACGTACTCATCCAGTTTCTCGAAGATGGTTTTTGGGTGCAGGCTGGGCGGCTTTGGAGGAGGCCCAGCGGCTACCGCAGGAGCCTCCTCGTCTATGATTTGCTGGCAAAGAATAACGCACTGATCGCATATGAACGTCCGCCCGGGGCCGCCTATAAGGCGTTTCACCTGGCTCTGCTCTTTTTTGCAGAAAGAGCAAGTCACCTTGGGTAGGTTTCCATTGTGTTCAGGCATTTATTGCTCGGTGGTATTGCTATGCAGTCTTAACGGCTTCGTCTATCTGTGCCTTGGCAAGGACTTCGTCCACAATGCCGTACTCAAGTGCCTGGTCTGCGTTCAGATAGTAGTCCCTGTCAGTGTCCCTGGCGACCCTGTCATAGGACTGTCCGGTGTGCCCTGATATGATTTGGCGAATCATGTCCTGCATGCGCAGAATCTCTCTGGCGGCAATCTCTATGTCAGTTGCCTGTCCCTGTGCTCCTCCCATGGGCTGATGCATATGGATGGTTGAGTTGGGTAGGGCGTACCTCTTGCCATGGGCACCGGCGCAAAGGAGCACTGTGCCCATGCTGGCTGCTAGGCCCACACATATGGTGGACACGTCTGGCTTTATCAATTGCATGGTGTCGTAGATGGCCAGTCCTGAGCTGATGACTCCTCCGGGGGAGTTAATGTAGAGGCTGATGTCCTTGTCAGGGTCTTCCCTCTCAAGGAACAGCAACTGAGCTACTATCAGGTTGGCTACCTGGTCACCAATGGGCGTTCCCAGGAAGATGATCCTTTCTCGAAGCAAGAGGGAGTATATGTCAAAGGCTCTCTCCCCGCGGGCTCCTGTCTCAATGACCATTGGCACGATGTTCTCAGGACGTTCAAGCATCTTTTGCTCCTTCTTCTGTTTCGCCTTGTTCTTCTTCGACTTCAGTAGTTGACTCTGCAGTTGTGGAGGCCTCAGCGATAAGCTCTCCCTTGGCAATGCTGGTGAGCAGTCCCAGAGTCTTACGGTTGAGCAGTATGCTGTTGATGGAAGTTCTTCCATTCTCAGTGTCCAGGAGTTGCCTCAAGGATGCGCCTTCGGATTGGGAGGCGTCTGCCATGGCTGTCAACTCTTCCTCAATCTCCTCTGGCGTTACCTCAATGCCTTCCTTTTCTCTTAGCGCGCTCATGACCAGGCTACTGGTGATGCGCTCAACAGCTGCAGGACGAACCTCTTCCTGAAGCTGCTCGATACTCTTACCGACTGTGCTCAGATAGTCTTCCATTCTTACCTGCTGTCTTTGCATGGCCTCGGCCTGTTCCGATAGTATGTGCTCTACTTCATGGTCCACCATCAATGGAGGCAGCTCCACGTTTGCCTCTTCCACCAAGGCCTGGACGGCCAACTCCTGATAGTGCTGGTCAGCAATTGTCTGATTGTGTTTGAGCATATCCTCTTTGAGTTTTTCCCTGAGAGCAGCAGGTGTCTCTACCTCTATCTTCAGGCTTTTTACGAACTCGTTATCGAGTTCAGGCAGAGTTTGCTCCTTCACCTCTTGTACTTTAAGCGTGAAATTGCAATCTTTTCCTGCCAAATTTGTCTGTGGGTAATCTTCTGGAAAGGGAAGTGAAAACTCTCTCAATTCGTCCCTATTGGCACCAACCAGCTGATCCGCGAATCCTGGCATGGGGTTGATGGATTCAGCCGAAAGAATATAGTCGACGCTTTCGTCTTCTATTATTACGTCCTCTTCGACTTGGCCTTTCACCTGCATGGTGATCATATCTCCCATAGCGACTGGGCGTTCCACTGGGTCCCATGTGGCTGCATCACGACGCAAGGACTCAACCACTTCATCAATTGCCTCTTCAGTCACATCTATGGATTCAGCCTCTAGGCGGTACTGGTGGTAGTCGCCAAGCTCGACAATCGGTCTCACGGCCACGATAGCCTCTATTGTCAGGGGCTCGTACTGGGTCACTTTGACCTGGGGAGCAGTCACTGCGTCCAAGCCCTGCTCTTCGATGGCCTTGGAGGTCAACTGGGGCAGAAGTGTCTCAAGGGCATCCTCTACCATGGCATCCCGTCCCAACTCTCGCTCGACCACGGACCGAGGAGCCTTGCCTCTGCGGAAGCCAGGGATATTAACACGCTGTACAGCCCTTTGATAAACCCTGTTTAGATGCTCCTCCAGTTCTGGAGGCTCCACCTCTATGCTCAGGACTAGCTGACTCTGTTCTTGTTCACCTTGGGTTACTTTCAAAAATCGCTCCTATCACGGCTCTGTCTTATAATTATAAACATACGACGACCAGTTGTGAAGCTGTCATCGTCATCGTCCGAGTGCTACTCGCCTGTTGTACGCAGGTGGAGGTCCCTGAGCTGGACGTCGTCCACGCGAGACGGCGCTCCGAAGAGTGGGTCTGCCGCGTTCTGGGTCTTTGGGAAGGCTATCACCTCGCGAATGTTCTCCTGATCAGCCACAAGCATGACGACACGGTCTATACCACTTGCAAAGCCGCCATGAGGAGGCGCCCCATATTCGAGGGCATCCAGTATCTGCCCAAACTGTTCCTGCATTGCCTCTTTCGTATGACCAAGGAGTTCGAATATCTTCTCCTGGGCGTTTCTCTGATGATTTCGTACGCTACCGCCGGCGATTTCCATTCCATTGCATACCAGGTCATACTGCTTTGCCAAAGCGCTACCCGGATACGTGTCAAGAAGGCTGATATGGTCGTCTTTTGGGGAGGAAAATGGGTTGTGCGGGGAGTCCCACCTGCCCTCCTCAGGCTTCCACTCCAAGAGAGGAAAATCCAGGATAAAGGTGAAGGCTAGTAGATCAGGGTCGGCCAATCCCAGGCGTCGGCCCATTTCGTGGCGGAGCTGGCTCAGCACTATGTTGACCACCCTGGGTGTCCCTGCCACCAACAGTAGCAAGTCTCCTCGCTTTGCGCTGAGACTGGAGGCCATTTTACGGATCTCTTCCAGAGAGAGGTGGCGGGCTACCGCCGACCGTATATCTTCCTGTTTCAGATCGTCCAAAGAACTCTTTGGGTCTCCATCAAGCGCTATGTAGATTAATCCAGACGCTCCCCGTTCCTGAGCGAAGCTCGTTAGTTCGTCAAGCTGGCGCCTGGTGTAGTCGGCACACCCGGATGCAACTAGTCCCTTCACAACACCGCCTGACTCAACGGTCTTGCTAAGAACCTGGAACTGGGATTCCGAGGCAATCTCAGAGATATCCCCCAACTCCATGCCGAAACGGAGGTCGGGTTTGTCAGTGCCAAAGCGGGCCATGACATCGTCGTAGGAAAGCCGAGGGAACGGCCTTATCAGCCTTTTGTTGGGGACTATACTCTCTATCAAGTCTATGAACAGCTCTTCCATCAAGCCCAGGATGTCTTCCTCATCGACAAAGGCCATCTCAAGGTCTAGCTGGGTGAACTCCGGTTGACGGTCGGCGCGTAGGTCTTCGTCTCGGAAGCAACGGGCAATCTGAAAATACCGTTCCATGCCTCCTATAACCAATAGTTGCTTCATCTGTTGTGGCGATTGGGGGAGGGCATAGAAATGCCCCGGATATACCCTGCTCGCCACAAGATAGTCTCTGGCTCCTTCCGGGGTGCTTTTGGTGAGTATGGGTGTCTCCACCTCTATGAATTCACGCTGGCTCAGGAAATCACGTATGAACTTCACCACTCTATGCCTGAGGACCAGATTGTCTCTGAGCGATGCTCGTCTCAGATCCAGGTAGCGGTATTTGAGCCGAAGGAGTTCGTCGGCCTCCGCCGCTCCTTCCTCCACGCTGAACGGAGGCGTCTTGGATGGGTTGAGAACTTCCATCTCAAGGCTCATCACCTCCACCTCTCCAGTGGGAATGTTTGTGTTTACCGTGCCATCAGGGCGCGGGTCTACCCTTCCCTTGATACGAAGTACCCATTCGCTACGTAAGCTCTGGGCCATGCTATGAGCCAGTGGTGCAACCTCCGGATTGAACACCACTTGTACAATGCCTGTCCAGTCTCTCAGGTCAATGAAGATAAGTCCGCCGTGGTCACGGCGTCGGTGCACCCAGCCCGCCAGGGTTACCTCCTGGCCGAGTTCCTTTTTGCGCAAGGCTCCGCAGTTAATGGATTTGAGCAAGTCTTCTCCTCATTTTCTACACCTGAGTAAATACGATTATAGGTTAGGCCACTGGGCGTTGCAAGAAATGACTGTTTTATCATGTACAAATTGGCATCCTCAGGGGTGATTATGGGCTGTCTCAGCTTGACAACACATTTGCTCTGAAGTACCATCAGACTCTGTTAGGCACATTCAGAGTTAGAAGTTAAGGGAGGCCTGTCCTTATTGGGCCGGCCTCTTTTGCGTACTGACTATATAGTGGCTAGTGGAGGACTAAATAGGTGAGTTACATAAAAGGCTTGTTTTGTAAGGAGTGCGGCCGCGAATATCCCGCGGAGCCTCTCAACGTTTGTGACTTCTGTTTTGGCCCTCTTGAGGTAACCTACGACTATGATGCCATATCCAAGGTGATCAGTCGTGAGAAAATAGCTCATGGACCTCATACCCTGTGGCGTTATCATGACCTGCTTCCAGCGGATGTCGATAATGCGGTGGACATCAATGCCGGCTTCACTCCTCTGATAAAAGCCAAGAACTTGGCTAAATCTCTTGGTTTGGATGAGTTATATATCAAGAACGACTCGGTAAACCCCTCTTTTTCATTCAAGGATCGTGTCGTAGCTATAGCCAGTACCAAGGCGCTTGAATTTGGATTCGATACCCTTGCGTGCGCGTCTACCGGTAACTTGGCTGGCAGCGTAGCTGCACATGCTGCTAGGGCTGGAATGAGGGCATTCGTCTTTATCCCATCCGACTTGGAGCGTGGCAAGATACTGGGGGCAGCGGTGTACGGCTCCAACTTGATAGCTGTGGACGGCAGCTATGACGATGTGAATCGTCTGTGCAGTGAGCTTTCCGATAACTACAACTGGGCCTTCGTCAACATTAATATGAGGCCGTACTACGCCGAAGGGAGCAAGACCCTTGGGTTTGAGGTGGCGGAACAGTTGGGATGGAAGGCTCCTGACAACTGTATCGTGCCTGGGGCGTCTGGGTCTCTATTCACCAAAATATGGAAGGGCCTAAACGAGTTCTCGTCCATTGGCCTCATTGACTCTGTAAGCACGCGGATGTTTCTGGGTCAGGCGCAGGGATGTTCTCCAATTGTGACTGCATTTGACGGTAACGACTTTGCGATCAGGCCAGTGAAACCGAATACCATTGCCAAGTCTCTTGCTATAGGCAATCCCGCAGATGGATACTATGCCCTCAAAGTTTTGGAGGAAACCAAAGGCTCTGCTTATGCCGTCCCGGAAGAGGATGTGGTGCAGGGCATTAAGGACCTTGCCGAGATGGAAGGGATATTTACTGAGCCGGCAGGTGGAGTGGTGGTGGCAACCCTGAAACATCTTGCCAAAACGGGGCAGATAAAGCCGGGGGAAACAACGGTCGCTTTCATTACAGGGAACGGCTACAAGACTCAAGAGGTGATTGAAGATGTGGCCAGGCCGATCCTAATAAAGCCCACATTTGCCGCCTTTGAAGAAGCTGTAAGCGTCAGGCCATAAGCGGATTATAATTCCCTAGCTTGTCCATAACTTGTTCATGGAAGGGGCAGACAATGCCGAAGCGACGTACTAGATTCACATTCCCGACAGGCCTTATCACACAGCCTGTGATTTTTGACCTGGGACGCACGTTTCAGTTGATTACAAACATTCGCAGGGCGGACGTGAGGGAAGACATGGGTTGGGTTATTCTGGAGCTTGAAGGTGAGGAAGATGAGATACAGAGAGGACTGGATTGGGTCACCTCTCTAGGCGTTAGGGTAGACCCAGTGGATGGAGATGTGGTTGAACATTAATGGTATCTGAAGGATACCCGCACTGCGGTCAGTGCTTGTGGAGCAAAAAGGTTATAATACACAACCGAAATACTAAAAGGTCCAGGAGGTTCACGAAATGAGTGTAGTGGTTAGAATTCCTACCCCATTACGTCGGGTAACAAATGGTCAGGATAAAGCCTCGGTAGACGGGGACAATCTGGTTCAGATTATAGATTCACTGGAGAGCCAGTATCCAGGCATCAGGGAGCGTCTGTGCGATGAGGCGGGGGATCTACGACATTTTGTGAATATCTACATCAATGGTGAAGATGTGCGCTTCTTGGAGGGTCTGGAGACAGGCATCAAGACAGGGGATGAGATAAGCATTGTGCCCGCAGTAGCAGGTGGAGCCTGGTAACGGAAAAATCCAAGAGCCTGTGTCAGCTGGCTCTTGCGTTGGGTTCACCTTCGCTGGAACCATTTCTCTTTTTGCGAACGTCTCACGTTTTCATTGGTGATTCTGTATTCGCTTAAAAAGCGATTCCTGAATGCATCGAACGTTCCACATTCGATGGCGCGGCGGGCTTCTTCCATCAGTCGTATTACAAATCTCAAGTTGTGAATGCTCGCAAGTCGGTAGGCCAGAAGTTCCTTTGCCTTGAAGAGATGGTGTAAGTAGGCTGCTGAAAAGCTCAGGCAGGTATAGCAGTCGCAATGCTCATCTATGGGTCTGTCTTGTTCACGGAACGGAGCACTGTCAACGTTGACACGTCCGTGGTGCGTGAAGAGTGCTCCATTGCGGGCCACCCTAGTCGGCAGAGCGCAGTCGAACATATCCATGCCGCGTCCAACGCACTCAACAAGGTCCTCCGGCGACCCGACTCCCATGAGATAGCGCGGCTTGTCGTGTGGCAGGGTTTCCCCCATTAAAGAAGCAATTTCGTACATTTGTGCCTTTGGTTCTCCAACGCTCAGTCCACCAACTGCATATCCCTGGAAATCCATTGGCATCAGGGTGTACGCGGACTCAAGGCGCAGGTCAGTGCTCACACCTCCCTGTACCACAGCGAAGAGCGCTTGGTTCTCGCGGCTATGGGCCTCCTTGCATCGCAGAGCCCAACGATGCGTTCTGTTCATCGCTAGTTGCACCTGGCTCTCCGTTAGTCCATAGGCAGGAACCTGGTCAAGGACCATTGCTATATCGCTCCCAAGCAACGCCTGGTACTCCATGGATGTCTCCGGTGATAGGAAATGCTCGCTGCCGTCTATATGAGAACGGAACGTCACACCATCTTCAGAAACCCTTTGCAGGCGTCCAAGACTGAAGGTTTGGAAACCGCCGCTATCTGTCAGTACGGGGCCTGGCCAGCTCATGAAATCCTGAATCCCGCCCAAGTTACGGATGACCTGTATGCTAGGCCGAAGCATTAAGTGGTACGTGTTGGAGAGCAAGATGGTGGATCCCAACGTCTTGAGGTCATCGGGGGCAATGGCCTTGACAGATCCTTGCGTGGCAACCGGCATGAAAGCGGGTGTCTCTATCTGGCCGTGTGCTGTGTTCAGCGTCCCGACTCTGGCGTACCCGTCGGTGGCGTTGACCTGGAATCGAAAAGTCATGGTGGTTAATATCTCCGCTTTGGCTGTATCAACTGCCTCATTTACACACGCCTACGACTCGTCTGGCAGGCGCGGTAATGTTAGACGAGAACGGTAGCGGCGGGCAAGTAGTGATATGTCGTGGGTTCGCCAAGCAACAATTAATGCCACCTATATCCACCATATACCATAGTACCGGCCTATTCATAGTGCACGTCAACCTACGGGTATCACGTTAACACCGTTATGGGTCTTACATACAGCGTTAGTGTTGACTTTCACTAAGCAATACAGTAACCTCGACGTCGATTCTTTAGTCGCGCCATTTTCAGTAGGATTCAATAGATTTTTATGGTCAGAATGTTGTCAAGTACGCGAAGTTCTTTAAAGCCCTGGATGTCCTTGGGGGAGGTGTGTCGTCTCCTTGAGGTCAGCGAATCAACCCTGAGACAATGGGCTGACCGAGGACTTATTCGTGTTTATAGAACCCCTGGAGGTCATCGCCGTTTTTCTACAGAGGCCGTAAGCGCTGTTATCAGCAAGGGTT